>ERZ1026860.216-NODE-216-length-44276-cov-14.411004_pt1 | contig 44276 bp, 29 predicted proteins | sample MGYA00380160_ERZ1026860 | MGnify/ENA primary metagenome ERZ1026860 (study PRJEB33269, sample SAMEA4719796) | human gut metagenome | biome: human-associated habitat; feature: organic feature; material: feces | place: Cameroon | collected 2013-10 ... | reverse complement strand
GGCTTCCCGAAAGGGGAGCCGCAGGAGGTGCGCCATTTCCGGCGCGGGGCTTACTTTAAGCCGGTCCCGGAGGATTGCAAGCCCGGACGGCGAATTTTTCCGGAAAAAAACTGATGAAGGGGATTTCCGCGCCTCCCGGGGCCTCCCTCCCCCCTCCTCAAGGGCGCGCCCACGCGCGCCAGCCACGCACTACCCTCTCCATTCTTCTCCCTAATCTCTACCAGGGTCCCCATGGCAAAGGTGCCCCTCGGGATGCGTCGCAACCGCAATTCCTTGGTGCGGCAAATACCGCGAGAGAGATCAGGAGCAGCATCCGTGTGCCGTTTCTCACCTGTCTCCAAATCAACAACCAGATAATCCATTTTCCCTCCTATCCCATCCCTTCGGTAGCCCCAGGACTTACAGATAACCACACACGGGGCAGCGTCTCCGCGGAGACACTGCCACAACCTGTGTATTTGCGTGGGGGGCTATTGCGTTTTCATGCAGAAATCATTTGAACAAATCGGCCAGCCAAACGCCAATCATATAGCCGATTCCCAGCCTTTTCCGCGCGTCTTCATATCCCTGGGCGGCGGCCTTTTTGAGCAGTTCATCAGCCTTGTCATAATCACAGCAGCCACCTACTCCTAATTCATAGCGCACTCCTAATTTATACTGTGCCTTGGCATTTCCGCGTTCCGCGGCTTTTTCAAACCATTCCCCCGCCCTGGATTCATCCCGGCCAACGCCCTTGCCCGTCTCGTAGCAGATTCCCAATTCGCACTGTGCTTCTGCATTATCCTGTCGTGCTGCCTTCCTGAGCAATTCCACCGCCTTGACATAATCCTGTGCGACGCCCTTGCCTTCCTTATAGCACATTCCAAGCTGGAACTGGGCCTTGGAGTTTCCCTGGCCTGCAGCCTTTCCAAACCATTTCGCCGCCTCGGAGTCATCCTGGGAGGCGCCCCTGCCTTCCTTATAGCACATTCCAAGCTGGAACTGGGCCTTGGAATCTCCATGTTCTGCAGCCTTCCTGAACCACTCCACGGCTACGGCGTCATACTGGTCAACTTGCTTGCCCTCCATATAGCAGATTCCGAGCATACGCTCCGCCTTGGCATCCTCCTGTTTTGCAGCCTTCCTGAACCTTTTCGCCGCCTGGGCGTAATCCTGGTCAACCCCTTTGCCCTCCATATAGCAGATGCCAAGTTCAACCTGCGCCTCGGCATTCCCCTCGTCGAACCATGTCGTCTCATCTGCGGCCTTTCTGAACCATTCCACCGCCTGGGCGTAATCCTGGTCCACCCCCTTGCCTTTCTTATAGCATCTTCCAAGTTCTAGTTGTGCCGAGACATTTCCCTGATCGGCGGCCTTTCTGAACCATTCCACCGCCTGGGCGTAATCCTGGCCAACGCCCGTGCCATACATATAGCAGATGCCGAGTTCATACTGGGCATCGTCATTTCCCTGTTCGGCGGCCTTACTGAACCATTTCGCCGCCTGGGAATAGTCCTGGTTCACGCCTTTGCCTTCCTTATAGTGTCTTCCAAGTTCTAGTTGTGCCGAGACATTTCCCTGTTCGGCGGCCTTACTGAACCATTCCGCCGCCTGGGCATAGTCTTGGTTCACGCCTATTCCATCATCATAGTGTCTTCCAAGTTCAAGTTGTGCGCTGGCAATCCCCTGTTCGGCGGCCTTTCTGAACCATTCCGCCGCCTTGGTATCATCCATAATAACGCCTATTCCATCATCATAGCATCTTCCAAGTTCTAGTTGCGCTCTGGCATTTCCCTGATCGGCGGACTTCCTGTACCATTCCGACGCATGGAAAAAATCCAGTTCTACACCCTTCCCATAATGATAGCATCTTCCAAGTTCTAGTTGTGCCTGGGCATTCCCTTGTTCGGCGGACTTCTTGAACCATCCCGCCGCATGCAGATAATCCCGTTCAACGCCTTTTCCCCTGGCATAGCATCTTCCAAGTTCTAGTTTCGCCTGGGCATTCTCTTGTTCGGCGGACTTTCTGAACCATTCCACCGCCTGGGAATAATCCTGATCAACGCCCTTGCCTTCCATATAGCAGGTGCCCAGGAAGCATTGCGCCCAAGCGTCCCCCTGTTCGGCGGATTTCCTGAACCATTCCACCGCCTGGGAATAATCCCGTTCTACGCCCTCCCCATTCCTGTAGCAGAGGCCAAGCAGACGTTGTGCATCGCCGCGCCCCTGCTCGGCGGATTTCCTGAACAATTCCGCCGCATGGGCATAATTCTGGGCAACGCCTTTCCCATCCCTATAGCAGGTGCCGAGCAATGCCTGCGCCCAGGCATTTCCTTGTTCGGCGGACTTCCCGAACCATTCCGCCGCATCGTAGTAGGACTGATATCTGCCTTGCCCTTCCTTGTAGCAGAAGCCAAGCCAGGCCTGTGCCCAGGCATTCCCCTGTTCGGCGGATTTCTTGAACCATTCCGCCGCATGGGAATAATCCTGAACTACGCCTTGACCATCCTTGTAGCAGAAGCCAAGCCAAAGTTGTGCCTCGGGCTTTTCCTGCCCGGCTGACTTTCTAAACCACTCCACTGCCTTGGAGGCATCCTGGGGCACGCCTATCCCGTCCTTGTAGCAGAATCCAAGCCTAAGCTGTGCCCGGGCATTCCCCTGTTCGGCGGCCTTCCCGAACCATTCCAATGCTCTGGCATAATCCCTTTCAACGCCCTTGCCATCCCTGTAGCATATCCCAAGTAGACATTTTGCGGCTGCATTATCCTGTTCAACGGACATTCTGAACCACCTGACGGCCTCGGCATAATCCCGAGCCACGCCTTTGCCATCCATATAACAGACTCCCAGTTCACGCTGGGCATCTGAATTGCCTCGTTCGGCAGCCGCCCTGAACCATTCCGCCGCCTGGGAGAAATCTTGTTCAACGCCTTCACCAAACAAATAGCAACATCCCAGAAGGAACTGCGCATCGACATTGTCCTGTTCGGAGGACCTTCTGAATAATGCCACCGCCTTGGGCTTATCCAGTTTTACACCGTACCCGAACCAGTGGCAGCATCCTAACTGGTATTGTGCATCGGCATTCTCCTGTTCAGAGGCTTTCCCATACCATTCCACTGCCAATGGGGCATTCTCGTCTATGCCTTTGCCAAGCTTATAACACATCCCCAGTTCATACTGGGCATCGGAATCACCCTGCTCCGCGGCTTCCCTGATGCGATTCACGGTCATGGAGCAATTCCTGTCGATGCCTTCATCGGGGGTGCAATGCTCCTCCACTTGAAACCATAACCCGCCCTTTTCCTGTTCTGCTGCCCCTCTGAACCATTCAACTGCCTTGACATAATCCTGTTCGACACCCTTTCCATCCCTGTAGCAGATTCCAAGCTCATATTTGGCATCGTCATTCCTATTCCAACACTCGGCCGCGCTTCTGAACCATTCAACTGCCTTGACATAATCCTGCTCGACGCCATTTCCATCCCTATAGCAAACACCCAGCTCATATTTGGCATCGCCATTTCCCTGATCGGCCGCGCTTCTGAACCATTCAACTGCCTTGACATAATCCTGTTCAACGCCCTTGCCTTCCTTATAGCACATTCCAAGTTCATACTTGGCATTGCAATTATCCTGTTCGGCAGACTTCCTGAGCAATTCCTCCGCCTTGGAATAATCCTGCTCAACCCCTTTTCCTTCCTTATAGCATTTCCCGAGTTTATACTGGGCATCGGCATCCCCCTGCTCGGCAGACTTCCTGAACCATTCAGCCGCATGGGAATTATCTGGTTCAACCCCTAATCCCCCTTGATAGCATTTCCCAAGTTCATACTGCGCCGCAGCATCCCCGTGTGCAGCAGCCTCCTTGAACCATTTTGCCGCATCAACCAAATAATGATCATCATAATCATAGTCTTTGTCACCATCAGCTTTTTCACGCTCAATATCATCCAGCCTCCATAAAGCATAAGCCAGATCTCTTTGTGCATCAACGTGCCCCTGTTTTGCGGCCGACTCATACCAGCTTACTGCATCTGACAGAAACTCCTCTTCATCACGACAACGCCAGTCATCATTATATTCACAGTCCTTCCCCATTTCATACTGTGCAACAGCATTCCCCTCGTTAGCGGCATCTTCAATCCAATCAATCGCTGTCCATTCATCTCCAGGCATGAGTCCTTCCACTTCAGCAATCTTACCTTCCCGAAGAGATAATCCCAATTGGAGTTCCGCTTCTGCATTACCTTTTTCTGCAGCCTTTCTAAGCCATTCGGCAGCCTGGGAATAATCCTGTTTAACTCCCCTGCCTTCCAGATAACACATTCCCAATTGGAGTTGAGCCTCTGCATTATCCTGTCTAGCGGCCTTGCGGATCCAGTATATGGCCTTAGCTGTGTCCTGCTCGACGCCCTTGCCCTCCATGCAGCACATTCCCAACTTGAACTGTGCTTCCAAATCCCCCCTTTCTGCAGCCATCCTGATCAACTTTGTGGCCAAGGCACCGCCTGGGGCACCATTATCATCATCCTGGGAATCACTTGACTGCTCTGCTGCCTCGCCATCGCCTTCCGGGGAATAACGCAGAAGCCCCTCACTCACTCCCATCGGCTCCTGTTCCATTCCGAAGGGCATCTGCACAGCTGCGCCATTCTGTCCGACGGCTTTCCTATACCACTCCATTGCCGCATGACAATCCTGGGCAACGCCCTTGCCAAGCCAATAACAATTCGCCAGTTGGAACTGCGCCGGGGCGTTTCCCTGTTCCGCCGCCCTTCCGAGCCATACGGTTGCCACAAAGAAATCCTGGTCAACCCCCAAGCCGTCCATAAAACACCTTGCCATTTCATACTGTGCGGAAGCAAGCCCCTTAACAGCCGCCTGCCTGAACAGATTCATGGCCACGTCATGATTCTGGTCAACGCCAAGGCCATTCTTATAGCACTTGCCCAGCTCACACTGTGCAGCGGCAAGCCCCTGTCCCGCGGCCTCCCTGAACAATTCCACTGCGGCGGCATAATCCTGCCTGACACCAAGTCCGTATTTGTACCAGCATCCAAGACACAACTGCGCGTCGGCGTTTCCCTGGTCGGCAGCGTCCCTGATCCATTCCACAGGCGGTTGCCGATTCCCCTGGACATTTACACCGCCAAATACGGCATCATTTTGATATCGTCCATTTTGTTCTTCAGACAACTCCATGACAGACTCCTATTGTTATTGAGCAATGCCAGATATAATGTTCTCGGCAAACGGAAATCATCAAATTGACGATATATGAAGGAATAGGTTCCTGCGCAGCCAGCGCGATGGCGACATCGCACAGGCACGCACGGAGTTGATCAATCCATTCTGGCACACACGGGGCGGCATCCCCGCTGGAATGCCGCCCCTTTTATGGCCTATGTATTTATCTGTCCTTCAGGGGTTACTTGAGCATGACCTGCTTGAAGACTCCGCGGTTGTGGAATGCGCCGTCGGTTGTTCCGAGATTTCTCTGGACAGGGCCGTTGGTATCCGTGGTGCAGACATTGATTTCGAGGACATTTGTCAACTCGAACTGGTCCAGCGGGAACGCCATTTCAATGACCCATCCGCCCTCGACCTCTGCGGTCTTGGCCTCGTAGCTTGTGAGATTCCATGTAGCGGAGGCGGATGATCCAGACGCGTCGTAGAGTGAGCATGCGCGGTTGAAGACCACATGGGAGTACTTGCTGTCGCCGGTGCAGCTGATGAAGATCTCGAAGTCATCGTCCGCCCATGCTTCGCCATCCCTTGGGCGGACAGGGGCGTTCGGCGTATTGTCCTCGATTTTCGCCGCCACATAGAGCGTGTCGTGTTCCTCGTTTGTGCCGAGATACAGGAACGAGTGCCTTTCGGTGGCGGGTTTTCCGCTGATCGTGTTGAGTTGGATAGGCGTCTGGGACTTCCAGATTTCGTCATCCAGCTTGCCGTCGATGACGGGGATTCCCCCTTGGCTTGTTGCGACGACAAGGCCGTGTGTATTTGCATCCGCGTCATTGGTGGCCGTGATGTCCGCCACGGTGTATCCCTCGGGGATTTCCTTGATTGTCGAGTCGAAGACGACGACAAGTTCCTGCTGAGGCTTGACGGTGATTGGATTTGAAGCGAGAGCCTCCCTGCTCCAGACGACACCGCCGTCGGGGGACCTGAAGATGCGTTTCTCCATGGGTGAGACCAGTGCGTATTCATCGGCGGCGCCCTCCCCCTTGAAGACTCCGTGGATGTCATTCGTCGTCAGGTTTTCGATATGGGCGAGGATTCTTCCGGACGCATCCGAACCCATGAGGACTGGTTCCACGTAGTTGCAGATCGGGGGCAGGATACTGTAGGTTTTTCCGCACTGCACAACGGGGATTCCGTCGACGACGTATTCCTTGAAATCCAGCGGGGAGGGTCCCTTGAATCCGCTGATGAACTTCTCGGCCTCAAGCCTTTCGTGGATGGCGTCGGACTCGGCGAGGTCGTCTCCGAGCATGATTCTCTGGAAGGCGAGGATTTCCTCCGATGAGACTCCGCATCTCATGAGGAACCTTTCCGCCTGTCGTCTGAGGAACTCTCCGTCTCCGTCGGGGTTTTCCTCTCCGAGCATCCTTGCGATCAGGGGTTCGATTGACGAGAAGTGCCTTGTGGAGTAGAAGCTTGTGAAGACATAGTCCCGGCGGATTTCATCGGGGTCGCATCCGAGGACGGCCTCCAGGAGGAATGCCAGGGTTCCCGTGCGGTCGGCGCCGGCGGCGCAGTGGAAATTAATCGGGTAGTTTTCGGGTTTTGTGAAGATTCTGAAGAGTTCCGCATAGTTCTTCATGCCATTTGCCGCATAGAGAGTCGCATAGAAGAGCGCGGGGACATTCATGTATTCGACCTGGCTTGGATCCAGGTCGGGGGCGATTCCCGACGCCTCGCCGCCCTTCCAGCGCAGATCCAGCTCGGTCTTGATTACAACAGGATTGAAGACTCCGCTGTTGGGCACGGGTTTCTCACTGCCCGTGAACTGGCCTGTGCGGTAGAGTTTTCCGTATGCGAGGCGGCGCCCCTCGGTGCCCCTCATGCCGCCGATGTCACGCACATTCAACCGCGACTGCCAATAGAGGACATTCACCATTGTATCTTCCACAGTGAAGCTTCGGACGGGGCTTTCAGCCAGGATTCCGTCGGAGCCATCGAGGGCGCAGACCTTCCAGTAGTATGTGCCGCCCGGCTGGAGATTGTAGAGAGTGAACCCGTTCTTTGCGGGGAAGCTCTTGGCGTCGGCCATGTCGTCATTTTCGGAGACCTGCAGGACGAAGGACGCGGCCGCGTCGTCTCCCGCGTATTTCCACTCGAACTGGATCCCCTTCGGCTTCGATGCGGGCGTCTCCTGGGAGATGCGCTTCATGAAGATTGGGTCCTCCCAGAGTTTTCTCACCTGGTCGATGGGAAGGAACATGGCGAGGCGCTGGACCGTCGAGAGCTGCGAGACCGTCGACTTGTCATCGGGGGCGCGGAGCTTGACAGAATTTGCGGCGAATGCGAGTCCTGTGTTCAGGACAAGCGCCAGAAGGGCGAATCTTAGGAATTTCGACATGATGTCAGCGATTGCGTGTCTTGTATTTGGATTGCAACGAATGAGGTGGAAAACTGACGACATCCATAGAATAGGGCGACAACCGGATTCCACTGGATTCTCTTGGCATAATGTACTCGTCAAGCGAAAGAAATCCACAGGATTATGGACTCAATATCCATCAATTTCCCGCTTCGGCGCTCGACATCGCCGGAATATCCGCGCGCACTTGCCGGCATCCGTATCATTGGAGCCTGCCTAAGGAGTCCATCCAGGCGAGTAGATTCTGTCAAGTTCAGGAAAGTCTGTTGGCGTTGTCAAGCCCGCCTGGGCACTTTTCAGGAGTTTTTTCACGAGGCGGACTGCCCTGCCACGCTCCCCGGACGGCACCCATGAGGGATATGGAAGCCTTTCGAAGTCCTTAGCCTGAATATTCCGGGTGTGGTTGAGAACACCTTTGAGAAGACGGTTTGCGAGGGACGTCAAACACCATCCGAGGATGAAGAAAAGCTCCTCCCTCGGAACGCCCGGGCGCAGAAATGCGCATGGCGCGCCGCAGTCTAAAACCATCCCTGGCGGAAGATACCTGATATACATCCTTGAGGCGGAGAGACTCCAGGTGAGCCCCTCGCGCATGAAAAACCGCCGGCCGCCGACTCCCCGGAGATACCAGGGCCCGTTGCGCTTGGCGGTGAGGAGCGCATCCCCGTCGTCCTTCCAGAAAACCACCCAGCACGGGGGACTCCAAAGACATGCGGAGACGGCCTTGTTATACGGGGCGTAGTCGGGGTCTGGAAGCTGGACAACCCGCGGAGGCTCAAGAACATCGGTCCGAAGCACCCTGACGGTCGCACCGTCCTTCTCCGCCTCGGAAACCGCCCTTCTGCGAGACGCGGAGAGACGCCCCCCCCGTGCCAGCTTCTCCTCCCGGTCAACCGAGACAGGTGCCTCCTCAAAGGAGAAACGGAGTGGCTCGAGAATTGTGCCGTCTGTCCGAATTTTCCTAAGAAATCTATTGTTGTCACCTATTGTCATCCCTGCCGTTGCGACCATCTTCTCCCCGAGGGACGGGTATTTGAAGAATTGCGCAAGCGATGCGGATGTGCGCCAGCTATGGTTTGGCGTGCCTTCCACTGCCTCCAATGGAATTTGCTTCCCTTCCACGGTCAGCGCAGGGGGCGTTCCGTTATGGAAGACGAGAAGCACCATCCGCCGTGTGAATTCGCCGAAGCACCCATCTTCGAGACGGTGGACCTGGACGCTTCCGAGGTGGTTCATGAGTCGTCGCAGCCCCGCCATCGAGCCAATAGAGAGTATTGTGTCGCTGCACAGGAATGCGAGCCTTCCCCTTGGGGCGAGCAAGTCGATGCACTTTACGAGGAAGTATGCATAGGATTCCCGCTTGATTTTTCCGAAGTCGCGGAATCCCAGGACTCCGTCGAGTCGCGCGGCGATTTCCGTGTCGAAGGCGGCTCCGAAGGGTGGATTTCCGATGACCAGGTCGTATTTCGTGGAGTTTTCCAGTGTCCGGAGGTATTCCCTTCGGTCGAGTGCGGAGCCTTGCGGGCATCCTTGAGGCATCCAGCGGAAGAAGTCCGCGCATGCCAGCGTATGCGGGAGGCGTTGTCCAGTCATCCTCATCCAGTTTGCGGCGGCCTCCCCGCATGCAACGGGATCGATTTCGCATCCATCCAGATGCCTTTCAGCCCATTCCGAGGCATTCTGGGGGGCGATTACCTCCAGAAGCGCCGTCAGGAATGCGCCATTGCCGAAGGAGGGTTCGAGAATCCTGTCGGAGGCTTTTGCGTCAACCAGCGAGACCACCTTTCGTGCAAGCGGGACAGGCGTGAAATATTGCCCCAGACGCTGTTCCTTTGGGCGTTTCTGCCTGGCCGTGTTCATATTCTTCGCATCCGGCGGAATTATCGGCGTCGTCTCCAGGCGACCAGGATTGCGGCCAGGGCAAGCAGTCCGGGCGTGAGCAGCATGTTCCAGAGTGCGACTCCCCTTTCAAGGCGGTCGATTTCGCCCCGGAACTGGAACAGGACCTCCCTTTGGCGTTCCTTCAGGCGTTGCTGCTGCCGCGCATCCTCCTCTGCCAGCAAGTCGAGCTGGCGCTGGACCTCGGGGTCGTCCTGGGAACGGCCGTGCAGAAGCGCCCTGCCCCGGGCACGCAAGTCCGCATTCTCCTGGTATGCCTCCGCATCCAGCTCCTGGATTCGCTTCTCGACCTTCCTTCCAAGCTCCTCGATTTTCGTGAAGGTGCGGGGTTTCGCGCCACGCGACCGCAGCCGGAGAAGCGTCACGTCATCGCACAGCGACTCCACCGAATTCAGGAGAAACGCCGCGTTGTCATTAAGCGGAATTTCCCTGTCGGCTCCCATTGCATCAGTAGTGAGATTGACGCAAATCGAGTCATGGAGCCAGTCGGCGTCGCCCACGAGAATCGCACGTCCTCCACTGTCCTCGGAGATTTGCAATGCCAGCGGGTATTCCCTGTTGTCAGGCTTGAAGTCCGTCAATATCGCCGCCGCATCCCGCTTTGCCTGGTATGTCAGGAGCGCCTGGGAATCGGGAGTGGAATGCGCCAGTACCGTGGCCGTGGCATCCTGGGATTCCTTGACATCGAAGTATCCTCCGCAGAAGAATGTGAGGGACGAAAGATGGGATGTGACGGGGGAATCGCCGGAGAGCTGCGCCTTCGACACTGTGACAAGCGTCGGAATTGTCTCGATTCCGCGCCTGCTGTCAGTCATTGGCGATGCCAGGGCCCTGTCCGCCACCACGCGTCCCTTCTCGAAGTCGACTCCCCATCGTTCCGCAAGCATTTCGGGGAGTTCCGAGGCGCGTGTAAGCCTTGTCAGGCCGTTGATCTGCGCTTCGACGCGGCTTAGCGGGTCAAGGGCGGCGAAGACCCCGCCCCCCGCGTCCAGGAAGTCCGCCGTCCAATCCAGGAACTCCTGGGACATCTCCTTCGGGTGCAGGAGGATAAGTGCATCGAGGGAGGCATCGGGAGGCGTCTTGCCGTCCAGTTCCACAACCTCGAATTGCTCCTGGAGTTTCCGTATGCTCCACCAGGCTGGAGTGAGGGTCCTGCTCTCCATGTTGATTTTTTCGAGGACAGGCAGCGTGCTGAAGAGTCCGACCCGGCGCTTTCCCGTGCGTTGTGCCGCGGAGATTGCCCTTGCCAGTTCGTATTCCAGGGAGCTTCCCTCGGATGCATCGAGCCACGGCAGGACGACCGTCTGCCCGCGTCCCTCCCCTGTCGGCCTGACGACCGCCCCGAGGAACCAGAGGTCTCCCAGGCCTCCGATTTGGGGCTTCAGCCCCAGCGCGGCCGCCTTGTCCTGGTCTGCGGGGGAGTCCGGATGGAATTCGCGAAGAGTGAGTATTCCATTGCTGTCGGCGCTGAATTCACGCAGGAGTTCGCGGACTCTCGCCGCGTGCCGCCGTGTGACTGCGGAGATTTCGGGGTGGTTTTGGGAGTAGACGAAGAGGATTTCGGCTGGATTTTCCAGTGACGCGAGGATTTCGCGGCTTCCCTCGTCGAGTGTGAAGAGCCTGTCTGCCGTGCAGTCGATTCTGCCGTGCAGTTTGTCGGCAGCCGGAATCAGTGCGAAGAGTGCGATGGCAGTTGCTGGCAGGAGGAGAAATTTTCGGCGGCGGGGTCCATGCCTCATCCTGAGCCTGAAGACAGCCAGGAGGAGCCAGGCCGAGGTCGTTGCTGCGAAGAAGTATGCCTCCCGCCATCCGACGCGGCCGCTGGTGAATTCCTCGAAGTGCCCCGACAACCCGCTTGTCGAAAGGAAATGCATTAGTTGCGGCGGGACTCCCCACTTGAGCAGGAGGAGGTTCATGGGGCGGAAGCCGGCGAGGATGACTGCGAGGCCGACGAAGAGCGCGAGGAGGAAGCTGACGAGCTGGTTTGCCGTCCAGACGCTGGCGCACTGTCCCATTGCCAGGAAGAATCCTCCTGCGAGCAGGCATCCAAGATACCCCGTGAGGATTGGTCCCCAGTCAGGATTTCCGAGCAGTGCGCATGTGACGGGGAATGGCGCCGTGCATGCCAGTCCGACGAGGAGGATTGTCATTCCCGCGGCGAACTTGGAGAATACCAGCGTCGCAGGCGAGAATGGCAGCGTAAGGAGGAGTTCGGCAGAGCCAGACCGGTATTCCTCGGTCCAGGTCCCCATTGTCAATGCGGCGCAGAGGAAGAGGAAGAGCCATGGCTGCCATACGAAGAACCCGTCCAGGCTGGCGGAATTCCCATCGATGAATCCACCGATTGTAAGGGTGAGGACCCCTCCTACAAGGAGATAGAAGACTAGCATTGCGGCGGCCAGGGGCGTGGCCAGCATCCGCCATAGCTCTCGTCGATATGATACGCAGAAGGAGCCCATTGTCTTTCGGGAGTCAGGATGTCGGGGAGGAGGATTTGTCCTCGCGGCGGGAATTGTCTCCCAGGAACCTCTCCTCCAGATTGTCTGGGACGGGGCCGTCGTAGGCGAGGACGCCCTCGCGGAGCATCAGCACGCGGTCGCAAATCAAGGGAACTTCCTCCAGCAGATGCGTCGAGACAATCAGCGTATGCTTGGCGCCGAGGCTCTTGAGAAGCGCCCGCGCAGACGCCTTCTGGACTGGGTCCAGCCCGTCGGTGGGTTCGTCAAGCAGAAGAAGCCGTGGCCTGTGGACGAGCGCCTGCGCCAGCCCGAGCCTCCGCCGGTATCCCTTCGAGAGCTGGTCGCAGATTCTGTCCGCCACATCCCCCAGGGCGCACTCCTCGACCACAGAGTCCACTGCTTCCCGGAGGCCTCTTCCACGAAGCCCCTGGGCGGCGGCCGTGAAGGTGATTGCCTCACGGACGCGGAAGCCCGTGTGCGACGGCGCGTTTTCGGGAAGATACCCCAGGGAGTGGCGTGCGCGTTCCGGATTGTCGGCAAGCGCCATGCCGTCCAGGACGACCTCCCCCGAGTCGGCGGGCAGGAACCCTGCCACAATCCGCATGAGAGTCGTCTTGCCCGCGCCATTGCATCCAAGGAGCGCGACTACCTGCGGCCCGTCTGCCGAGAAGCCGACGCCCTTCAGCACCGGCACCCCGGAAAAGGACTTCTTGAGGTCGTGGACGATGAGGGCGGGCTTATTCTCCATCATCGCCAGCCCCCTCATCGTTGAGGCCGCCAATTTCGTTGGCATAGCCCTTCATCATTCTTGCACGGGAAGTGTCGTTCATGCTTCTCAGGATGGCCGCCAGCATGTGGCCGTCGGGCGGCTCGCCCTTGCCGTCCTCGAATGCGCCCTCCTCCGAATCCCCCGGGGAATACGCATGGTCTGCCGGAGACGCGATACGGGTCTCCACATCCAGGTCCTGCTCCTCCCAGGGCAGTTCCATGCTGTCGCTCCATTCGGGTCCCGCCGGAGCGCCCTTGATTCCTTTGGCGGTCAGCGGCTCGATGAATGGCTCCGAGTACTTCCGGACATCGTCGAAGAACTCGTCGGGCATCAGCCCCAGCGTCGCGAGTTTCAGCAGCTTGTCCTTTGACATCTTCGGGAAGCATCCGAGTTCCTGCCCGAGCCAGAGGTCGGAAATGAGCTGCGTCGCCTCGTGCTGGTTGATTTTGCGCAGCTTGCAGATAAGCAGCTTTGCGCGGATGAACGAATTCTCCAGGTCATTGCGGACGACCTCGGAGCCGCGCACCCTGTCACGCAGGAAGAGTTCGCACTTTTCCATGCAGGAGGCGATTCGGTCGAGTTCCTTGACGCGGCCCGCGGTGTCCGCCTCGAAAAAGTGGAGGTCGTCCAGTTCGATGAACTGGCATGTGGAGGGGTTGACCTGCCAGAGCCCCGGCGCCGGATTGATGGTGAACGTGGAGGTGGACTCCATTATCGCCTCGCCATCGAAGGCCTGTATGGTGCGCCTGAGTTCCTCGTTGCTGGCGGCTCTGGAAAGCAGGGGGAGATGGAGGAATTCCATGGGGATGATGCCGTCGCCGCCAACGAATGTGGCCGGATGGAAGTATCCAAAGGACGGGTCGACGAAGAACGCGACGCGCTTCTCAAGGCGTGCAAGGAATTCCCTGGCCTGCTTCAGGTTTTCCTTGTTGCTGCCAGGAGGGCCTCCGAAGTGCGCCACAAAACTGAAGGAACGGTGCGGACTCCCCCCCCAATTGTCGCATTCGACATAGACGGAGCCGTTTTCGGAGAAGAGCGTATGGTCGTTCAGGTTCCGGCTTCCGTTGCGGAAGAGGGGATCCTTCGCAAGAATCCCGTTGAGCCGCTCGAAGTAGTCCTCGGCGGTCGCGTCTTCGCCCATTCCCGGGACGTCGACGATTGTGCGGTAGACGGCCACTGAAGAGCCGAGCCGCACCTGTGGGCGGTCCTCCGCGAAGGGAATCCACTGGAGGAGTGCCGCGGAGTTCTGCGACCAGGGGACGTGTCTGTTGGACTTGGAGATGTATTTCACTGCCGAGGAGACCGAGTTCCTGGCGGGCTTCGCGTCATGCATCATCCCCTCCGTGAAATTCCTGCGCAGCGCATTGATTTCATCGCGCAGCAATTCCACCTTACCGACGGCTCCCATGGCAAGTGCCGTCTCATAGTTGAGAATGGATTTCTCGAACAAGGCACTCTCCTCGAGGTGGGTTCGGCCAAAGTAGACAGGCAGGCGGCCATCGCCGTCGTAGTAATCCATCGAACCGTGGTTGAAGCCCATCCGCAAATAGAACCTGGCGAAGTCCCCCCTGAGGATGCCCAGGCAATGGCCGCACTTCCTCTGCTTGCCGTCGCCATTCACCCTCTTCTCGACCTCATAGCCGCAATGGGGGCATACCAGGGGGCGGGGAGGTTCGGCGGCCGCCGACTTGAGCTGGCTTATCAACGCATTGCAGGTCTCCTTGTCACCCGTAAGGACAAATTCAACGATGCGGTCGACGTTTGGTTCGGGCGCGCCGCCGCTCTCACGGGCAAACTCGAAGAGCTTCTCCCGCAGGATGGAGGGGGCATTGTCCTCCCGCGCAATGTTGAGGGCGCACATGAGGCAGATGTTGCGCACGAAGACATTCGGTTCCCCACCAATCACGCGGATGCGGATTCCTGCAGGAAGGCTGTGGCATAGTTCGCATCGTTCTGACATCGGAGGAAAAACGGCTGGGTGAAGTTGTTTCGGAAAACTGAGCGGGAGGAAGCGTCGGCGGGCTGGGATTGACAGTGCAATGCCGCGCAATGTTCCAGACACAGGGGAAACTCCCCGCCTCCACGCGGAAACGCTACGCCCCCAAAAGCGCGTCAAGGGACTCGATGACACCCTCGGGGGGAAGCGCGCGCATGCACTTGTACCTGCGGTAGCCAGCCCAGGGACATTCACGCTGAAGGCAGGGACGGCAGTCCACATCCGCAATGCGCAGCTCCCAGGGCGCGCCAAGGGGTCCCGTCGCCACGGGGTCCGTGGAGGCGAAGATTCCGACCCCGCGGGTGCCCAGGGCGGCCGCAAGGTGCATCGCGCCTGAATCGTTGGCCACCGCCGCGTCAACATTCGCCAGGACGCTCATAAGCTCGGGAAGCGTGGTCCTGCCGCCTAAATCCAGACACCCCGACGCCGACGAGGCGATTTCACTGGTGATTCCAGCCTCGCTGCGGGCGCCCACAAGGACTATCCGCCTCCCGCGCTTCAAAAGAGCCTCCGCAACGCGTATGAAATTCTCGGAGGGCCACTGCTTGGCTGGACCGTAGGCGGCGCCCGGAGCCAGGGCGACAAAACCCGCACCCCTGCGGATGCCAAGGCTCTCGGCGTATGCACCGTCAACCCGGAGACTCGGCGAATCGGCGGTGAAGTCAATCGCCCCAAAGGGCCTCATCAGGTCAAGATACCAGGAAAGCTGGTGCCACTTCCCCTCGCCCTCGTGGCGATGCCACTGGGGAATCGCATCGGTCAGCATCCAACCACGGAAGTTCCCCCTGCGGCCAAGACGGCGCGGAATTCCCGCACGGTAGAAGTCAAGTGCGGAACCAAAGGAGTTCGGGAGGACGACCCCAAGTCCGAAGTCCTTCTCCTGTAAGATGTTACGCTCGCCAATAGCCATCCGCTTGCCAGAAAACGGGATGACTCCGTCAATCCACGGGGCGGCTGTCCACAGCGGGGCTAGCCCTGCGGGTGCCGCCGCCCAGAGAGGGACTCCCTCCGGGAGGACTCTGCGGAGCTGCCATGTGGCGGGCAGCGTCATGAGTATGTCGCCCAGCCAATTTGTGGACCGTAGGACGACGCCGCCCCTCCAGTCAACCCCGCCCAGCGATGGGGCGGCATAGTCGAACCTTATGACCTCTGGCTTGTATGGCATGGCTGTCGCGGCGCGCCCCTATCGGTTGAAGGTCTTCAGCAGACGCGAGAGGACGCTTCGCAGGTTCTTCCTTTCGACGATTGCGTCGATGAATCCGTGCTGGAGGAGGTACTCCGAGCGCTGGAAGTTTTCGGGAAGCTTCTGGCGCGTCGTCTGTTCGACGACTCTTGGCCCTGCGAATCCGATGAGCGCCTGGGGTTCCGCGATGATGACGTCGCCCAGCGACGCAAAGGATGCGGTGACTCCCCCCGTCGTGGGGTGCGTCAGGATGATGATGAGCGGAAGCCCCTCCTCGTCATGCCTCTCGATTGCGGCGGCGGTCTTGGCCATCTGCATGAGGGAATATGCGCCCTCCTGCATTCGCGCGCCGCCGGAGGCCGTCACGATTACCAATGGCAGCTCCCGCTTGGTCGTCCACTCCGCAAGCCGCGTGATTTTTTCACCGACCACGGATCCCATGCTCGCCCCCATGAACCTGAAGTCCATAACCGCGAGCCCGAAGCGGTGCCCCTCCAGCCACGCCTTCCCGGTCACGACGGCCTCCTCAAGGGCTGTCTGCGCACGGGTCTCCTTGAGCTTCTCGGCATACTCCCCGTCACCCCCGAAATTCAGCGGGTCAAGCGAGGAAAGGCGCGCGTCAATCTCGGTGAACCCCTTCTCGCTGTTGTCAGTCAATTGCAGAATCCTCTCCCACGCCGTCAACGGAGAATAGTGTCCACAGGAGGGGCAGACGTTCATGTTCGCGTTGAGGGCACGGCGGTAGATCACCTCGCCGCAGGCCTTGCACTTGGACCAGAGCCCCGGCGGAATCTCCTTGCGCTCGCCCTGGCTGAAAGATACTGTTGTGTCATTGATGGACATGCCCGTAATTTAACCTGCTGGCGTGAAATGGAGCCCGTTGGACGGCCAGAGATGCCCCAAAGGGTTAGATTAACCGAAGTTCTCTCAGAGTGGAGCCGATTCGGACGCCACTCTTTTCAAAGGAGCAAGGTACAAAAATGAAAGTCATCATCCAGAAGAACTACGACAAGATGTGCGAGTGGGCGGCAAATCACATCATGGCCGCCATCAATGGCCACAAGGGCGACAAGCCCTTCGTGCTGGGTCTGCCGACGGGCTCCTCCCCCATCGGAGTCTACAAGCGCCTGGTGGAGGCGAACAAGGCGGGAAAGGTTTCCTTCAAGAATGTCGTCACATTCAACATGGATGAGTACGTTGGGCTTCCCCGTGAGCATCACGAGAGCTACTGGTTCTTCATGCACGACAATCTCTTCAACCACATCGACATTCCCGCCGAGAACATCAACATTCTGAACGGCATGGCCGATGACCTGGAGGCTGAGTGCGCCAGATACGAGGCGAAGATCGCATCCTACGGCGGCATCGACCTCTTCCTGGGGGGCAGCGGAGTCGATGGACATATCGCGTTCAACGAGCCATTCACCTCGCTCAACTCCAGGACTGGCATCCGCGACCTGACGGAAGACACGAAGATCGCAAACTCCAGATTCTTCGACAACGACCCGGAAAAGGTGCCCTCGCGCGCACTCTCCGTCGGCGTCGGGACAGTCACCGACTCACGGGAAGTCCTGCTCCTGATCAATGGGCACAACAAGGCACGCGCACTCAAGGAGTGCGTCGAAGGGGGAGTCAACCAAATGTGGACCATCTCCGCACTCAACCTCCATAACAACGCATACATCGCATGCGACGAGATGGCGTGCGGCGAACTCCGCGTCGATACATACAAGTACTTCCTCGACGTCTACAGGAGCGAACGCATCTAATACAGTCGCGTCAGGAAGATAATACGACAAAGGTCCATGGTGCGCGCGGGTCATTGCGTGCACTGTGGACCTTTTTTTGCGCCCTGCCCTCAAGGGGAGGAGGCAGCTGCCAGAATATCGATGGCACCCCGGGAGAGGTCTCTCAGCTTGGCCGCAAGCTCCGCGACCCGTTCCCGGGGGATGCTGCCGGCTATCATGACCCCCTCGCCGTCGTAGTTTTCGGCGGCGACTGTGAACCCGGCCTCCTGGAGGATGCGCCTCCCCTGGTCGAGAATGGCGTATGGCAGGCGGAATTCAAGCTGGCTAGTGGCAATGCGCTCCCGCGTCCTGGCACTGGCAATCACGCCCTTCGCAGCCTCGGAATACGCGTGGACAAGGCCGCCTGTCCCCAGTTTCGTTCCGCCAAACCACCGCGTGACCGTCAGGACCACCTGTGAAATGCGGCTGCCCTTGAGGACCTCCAGAACCGGCCGCCCTGCGGTGCCCGATGGCTCCCCGTCATCCGAACACCCCAGGATGCCTGCATTCTCGCCAATGGACATCGCGTGGACGACATGGCTGCAGTCGGGATATCTCTGACGCTGCGCCGCAATCACGCCCTTCGCCTCGTCGGGGGTAGTGGCATGGAAGAGCTCCGCGACAAACCGCGACTTGCGGTCAATTAGCGTATATGGTTCTGCTTCAACCAGTTCAAGCATCGTCGCAGCATATCTACTTCTTATCGTCCCCGTCGGGTAGCGGCTGGGCGGGCTTGCGTATCAACATCATGACACCCGCGGACAGGGCGAAGCAGACGATGAACGCAATGAACGCCGCCAACGCCGGGGCGTAGGGCGCCACCGACTCCGGAAGCAGCCCCGAAATATGCTCGGGGACGATCTTCCACGCCAGGAACGCCCCCGCGCCTGCGAAGACTATGCAGAGGATGACCCCTACGATTCGGAGAATGTAGAGCGCCAGGCGGATTGTCAGGAAAACCAGCAGGAGCGCGCAGAAGGCGATGATGATGAGCTTCCACCAGTCCGTGCCCCAGTTGATGCCTCCCTCCTGGAATGCCAGCTCGTCGGTGAATGTGTTTGCCAAGGTAAGAAAGGGCATGGTGGCCACCTACTGTTTCCTACGGGTCATCTTTGCGGTGAACATTGCGTCGCAGTCGCCGTCCCACGGCCAGTGCTGCGTCATCCCATTGGTTTCGGCTCCCGTTATTGGGTCCTTGTGTGGAGTCAGGATGAACTCGGGATTGGCGTCCAGGAACGCCTCGACGACCTCGGAGTTCTCCTTCCTGAACATTGAGCAGGTCGAGTATACGAGGGTGCCGCCTGGCTTGACCCCCTGGGAGGCCGCTGTCAAAAGCTGCATCTGCAGCGAGGCGAACTCATTGAGCGACTCCGGGGTCGTGTTCCATCGCCCATCCGGCGTCCTGCGCCAGGTTCCCGAACAGGAGCAGGCGGTGTCCACCAGGACTCCGTCGAATCTGCCCCGGTATTGTTTTGGTGTGGACTTGCCCTGCCACTCCTTCATTCGGATATTGCAGAATCCGCCGCGCCGTGCGCGAAGCTTCAGTTCGTCAAGTTTGAACGCGCGCAAATCCGTCGCCTCCACCACGCCCCTGTTCTTCATCATGTATGCAAGCTGGAGGGTCTTTCCGCCGCCGCCGGCGCACGCGTCCCACCACTGTTGGCCGGGTCGGGGGTCGCATACGAAGCCGACCGCCTGGGATGCCAAATCCTGGATTTCGAAGGCGCCAGCCCTGAATGCGGAGAGATTGCGGAGATTTGCCGCGGAATGCCTCACGCAGAAGGCGTTTGGCATCTCCGGATGCGCGAGAACCCGCACCGCGCCGCCGCTCTCGTCCTCAACTTGTTTTCTTAAATAGTCCAGGTCGCTGTATTGGGTGCGAATCCAGACAGGCGGCCGCTTTTGCATCCACCTGAGGAGTTCCTCGTATCGGGCTGCGCCCTCGGGCATGATTTCCGAGGGAACCCAGGGGGGAAGCAGCTCCTCCACGGCGAATGCCGGCGCCGCGCCTCCCTTGAAGAAGGGCTTGAGATAGTGGCTGCGCTCCAAAAAGTCGGCTTCGTCCGGAATGTCCCTGAAGAGTTCGGGAAAGAGACCGGCCTCACGCAGGGAAGACATCACGGGAGGAGGAAGCTCAAAGCGATTCTCAAGCAGCCAGGACGCCGCGATGACTGGATGCCACTCGTATGGGGCGTCGGTCGGAGCCCCATCCCTCCTCCCGTCAAGGACGGCGGTAAAACTCTCCGGCGCAAGCTTCTTCAGCCACCCCCACCAGCGCAGGACTGAAAAGAGGGTCTCAGATATCAGACGCCTGTCACGCGACCCAAGCTGGTGGTTTCGGACACAGTAGTCGTGGAGACAGCGATCCGCTGGACGATGACCCAGCAGAGACGCGCCAACCACGCCGCCAATCGCCTCGGCCATCGCACGCGACTGGGAGGAGACACGCTGCGCCGCCATCGGACGGTCGCCTTTCTTTTCAACGGGAACACTCATCGTCTTTCACAACTCCACTTCACGGGGAACTCTCTGCCCCGCAAAAAAAAATCGGTAACTCGATTGTTTCTTCCGACACCCAGCCCGCAAGAAGAGTGGGAGCCACCCCGCGACAGTCAAGTCCCCGCCGTGGAGGGACAATCAACGCCAGGCCCGGAACGCACCGCCGGGGAAAATGGCGAAAAAACCTGGCGCAAAGCAACACGGATGCCCCCCCGGAGACTGCCCCGGTCGCCGCATCGGCATCCACCGGACAAGCCGGCGGACAGGCCGCGCCGCTTCAATGACTTTTACGACTATCCCGCCGCCAGCTTGAAATCTGGCGGTCGGGGGCGTATTTTGGGGTGGGCGGCGGGGGGATAAATCCCCCTCCGCCCACCCCAAAATACCTCCGTCAACCCACCATCCTAAGGACGCACAGGCGTGCGCGTACGCGCGCGCAGGAGGGCGGTCTTGCCGGCTACGCTTTTTGGGATGAAAGCTTTGCGGAAAGGACTGTGTTGTAGAGCAGCATCGTGATTGTCATGGGCCCGACGCCGCCAGGCACCGGCGTAATCATCGAGGCCACTTCCTTCACCTCGTCGAAGACCACGTCCCCCTTGAGGCGGTATCCCCGCGGGGCTGTCGGGTCGGCGACCCGGTTCACACCCACGTCAATCACAACTGCGCCTGGCTTGACCATGTCACCCGTGATTGCACCGGGAGATCCGGCCGCGGCCACCAGTATGTCCGCCTGGCGTGTGAAGCTTGGCAGGTCGCGCGTGTGGCGGTGGCACACTGTCACCGTGGCGTTGCCGCCAGCCGCCTTCTGGAAGAGAAGGTTGGCCACGGGCTTGCCGACGATGTTGCTGCGGCCGACGACGACAACATGCGCGCCGTCGGTCTTGACGCCAGTGCGAAGCAACAGCTGGATGATGCCGTGGGGTGTACAGGAAATGAAGGTCGGCTGCCCAAGCATCAACCTGCCCAGGGAAACAGGGCTGAATCCGTCGACATCCTTCTCAGGGGAAATCGCCGCAATCACCGCATCGGTGTCAATATGCCTTGGCAACGGAAGCTGCACCAGGATTCCATGGATGCGGGGGTCGGCATTCTTCTCGGCGATGAGGGCGAGCAATTCCTCCTGGGTGGTGGAGGCCGGAAGACGGTTGTCGTCCGAAAAAATCCCCGTCTCATGGCAGGCACGCTCCTTTGCGGTGACGTAGGATTGGCTGGCGGGATCCTCACCTACCAGAATGACGGCCAGCCCGGGAGTGACGCCACGCTCCGCACGGAGCCGCCCCGTCTCCTCCAAAAGTTCCTGCCTGATGTCGGCGGAGATTTGCTTGCCGTCTATTATTCTTGCGCTCATGTGTCGACTATGTCCTGAATTGTCTATTGTTGTCTTGTCACTCCCAGTCTACTCGCCTGGGTTCCTGGGCCATTGGGGTGCCTGTTTCCATTGCCTCCGCCAGTTCCTCCTCCCGGTCTGGGTCGAGCCACCAGAGTGATTCCGGGTCTCCCCCGAAGCGTCCGAGGATCTTCGGCGGTGTTCCGAACTTGTTCCAGTAGAGGAGTCGTGTGTAGTCGATGTTCCAGAGGAGTGCATACGGAAACTCCTGGACGAGGATTGCGTCGATCTGGCGGTTGATTTCGTTCCGTTCCTGGACCATGAAGACGCTTTTCTGCGCCTCGATCAATTCGTCCACCCTTTGGTTTGCGAATCCCGTGATATTCGATGAGCCCGGCTGTGTCCCCTCCTTTGAGGACCAGAGCTGTTCGGGGTCCTTGAAGAGGGAGCCGCTCCATGCCGCCCATGTCATGTCGAAGTTGTATTCATCCATGTCCTTCGCCCACGCGGACCAGTCCTTCGTGGCGATTTCCATCCTGATGCCGGCCTTTTTGAGCGCCTCCTGGTAGACGGCGAGGAACTTGTCGCTGGAGCCGCTCCTGTTGAGGAATGTGAACGAGAAGGTCGCGCCGTCCTTTGTCAGCAGCCCCGTCTCCGGCGAGGCAGTCCAGCCCGCCTCCGCAAGAAGCCGTTTCGCCTCCTCTGGATTGTATTTGAGCAATGGGAAGCCGCATGGGTGCTCGCGGTCGTAGAGGTCCTCCATATACGAACGGTGGAGGAAATACTGCCCGAACATCATGGTCCGGTTCATGAAGTCCCTGTCGATGAGCATCGCAAGCGCCTTGCGGACGCGGATGTCCCGGAAGACCGGGCGCCTGAGGTTCATGGCAAACCCCTGCATCCCCACGGGTTCCTGGTTGTGGACTTCCTGCTTGACAATCCAGTTGTTGCGGACGGCCGAGACCTGGTCCTCTATGCCGTGCCACTGGCTCGCGGTATAGATTTTCATCGCGTCGATTTCGCCCTTCTTGAAGGCGTCGAAGGCATTCTGCTGATCCTCGAAGAAACGAAGCTTGAGGAGAGTGAAATTGTTGACGCCCTGGGACGCGGGGTACTCCCGGCGCCAGTAGTCGCCGCGCTTCTCCAGGAGCAACTGCTGCCCCTCCTGGAAGCTCTTGATGCGATACTGCCCTGAAACAACCGGAAACTCAAAGTTCAGCAGGTTGAAATCCTGGCCGGCAAAGGCATGCTTCGGCAGTATCAGCAACGACCCGATGGCGGAAAGATTCTGCCAGTGGACGGACTTGGCGCGGAAACGGATTCCACCATCCTCCAGAATCTCCGGACGTTCCAGCCGCGCAAGCTGATAGCGCACGGGCCCCGTCAGGTTCCTCGGGTCGCTCAGGGCGTCGTATGTCCAAAGGACATCCTCGACGGAGACGGGGCGCCCGTCGCTCCACCTCGCCTTCTCGTCAATCCAGAAGGTGAAGACCTTCTTGTCCTCGGAGACGCTCCAGCGGCTGGCCAGCCATGGAGTAAACTCAAGCGTCTGGGGATCCCGCGACAGCAGGCTCTCGTAGAGCAGGGAAAAGACCTGTGCGCTCATCACATTGTTGTCGAGGTAGTAGTTCAGGCTCTTGGGGGACGGGCCGAGATAGGAGACGAAGGTACCGCCCTCCATGGCGTTCTCAACATCCGCCGCCGGGTTCGGGGTCTCAATCCACCCAGGCTTCGGAAAGAATTCGTCCTCCGCAGCCAGGCAGAGGGAGAAGCAGAGAAGTGCCGTTGCGATTTGTACCGCGAATCTCTTCATTTTGAGTGGCCCCGGCGGCTACCTGACCGCGTCTGGCATGAGATAGAACCTGGTCCCCATCGGCAACGCAAGGCCGGGGGTGAGCCCCTCGATCTGGACCTTCGGGGTGCGGACAGCGGAAAGCGACGTGAAAAGGGAACGGAATGGGCTGGACGAACCGTATCTGACGACCTGCCCGTATGGACAGTCGCCCAGCTCCCGCGCCTTGGCGATGGCGGAGGAGATGTCCCCCAGCTCGTCAACAAGCCCCAGGTCGAATGCGTCAGACCCCAGGAGGGGACGCCCGTCCCCGAAAACCGCCGCCTTGACATCCTCCACCGTCGGATAACGCTGGCTGCGCCCCTGGGAGACAACCTCGCAGAAGCGCGTGAAGTCGTCCCGAACCATCTGGTTCAAGTACTCCTTCTCCTCGGGGGTCGCCTCGCGGCTGCCGCTGAAGATGTCCTTGAAATCCCCGGACCGATAGACCACCGGCTTTAACCCCAGTTTTTCCATAAGTCCTTTGTATTCAACACCTTGCATAATGACACCTATGGACCCCGTCAATGTCATCGGATTGGCGACAATCCATTCGCTTCCGCTGGCGATGTAGTATCCTCCCGACGCCGCCACGGAGTGCATCACGGTGACGACCGGGGTCTCCATCCTGTCAAGCACCTGCCGGACTTCGTCGGACGCCACCACTTCGCCTCCGGGGGTGTTCATGTCCAGGATGACAGCCGCCACAGTCGTGTCCTGCTCCGCCCGTTTCAGGTCCCGGATGATGCGTTCCGCGTTGCCTCCCTGCACATTGGAGAAGATGGAGTCGTCTGAAAAGTATCCGATGATGCCCTTGACGGGGATGACGGCAATCTGCCTGTCTCCCAATCCGCATTCGATGACATTCCTGGCCGATTCATTGGTGATGAACGCCTCGCTGTCGCCCATCTTCGTCATAAGCACCGCGCATGACCCTGTCAGCAGTGTGAAAAGCAGCACCGGCGCCAGGATTGAGAAGAGGCATCCGCAGAGGCATCCGCCCAGTGCGGAAACCATCTTCCCGCCCGTGCCGCCGCATTTGGGCGGCCTCCCAGGCGGCTGGGGAGGGGCATTATAGATTTCGCCCATCGGTGCGCGGTCGGTTTCGTTATCCATGGCCTACTTCTCCTTTGGTTCGTAGTAGTCGATGCCCTCGCGCGCCTCCTGCCCATGGATGACACGCAGATACCCGGTCTCCTTGCTCAGACTCGGCGGCGCCCCGTCCGACGAGACGTAGAACCGCTTCATCCGAAGATGCAGCGTGCGTCCCTCGAAGCTGAAGATGTAGTAGACGTAGAGACGGGGGCGAATCTGGAGGAGGACGTGAACCAGGCTGTTGTCGTCAAGCTCCATCTGGGGCTTTTCACCGTCAATGAAGGAGCCCAGCCTGTAGACTGCGTAGACGTTTTCATCGTCCTCCGCCCGCAGCGCATAGATGTCCTCGTCCACATCCGCGAATCTCATAAGGGAGAGTTGGATTGCCTTGATGAGGCCAGTCTGCCTTTCGGTGGGAAGCCCGATGTTTTTGACGAGTATCGGGATCCCGTCCTGGACTTCGACCCTGACGGTCTGGGAGACGTGGCGGCGCGGCAGCCTTCCGTGGTCCAGGAGCGCCTGGGCCGTATACCCGTCCTCCCTCTGCATGTCGTAGTATTGGTTTAGCAGGATTTCGAGGGTTCTGCTCTCTCCAGGCGCAAGAAGAAGCCCACTCGCGGGATTTCCGATGGAGTTCATAAGCTTCGGGGGGCGTCCAGAGGCGCTGTCTATCTTGAATGCAATCCTTCCCTGGCGGTCGGGGGTGTCTCCTCCGAAGTCAAGGGTGTTTCCGGAGAGGTTTGTGACAGTCAGTAGCACCTTGATTGGCTCGTAGCGCAGATAGCGCTGCTGCTGCACCTTGAGCTCCATCCCGATTTGCGCCTCCGCAATCATCGGCATCAGCGCAGCCGCCACGAAAAGCATGGAAAGCAGGAAATCTGTCCTGGGCAAGGAGTGGTTTCTCATAGTGGAATAACCTATTGTCTAGATTGCAAAAAACCTCTATCTGGCGGAACGGCGCAACGCCTCGAAGAGCAGAAGCGTCGCAGCCTGCGCGACATTCAACGACTCGGCATGGCCCGGCATCGGAATCGTGACCGCACGCCCCACATCCGGACGGGTAATCCCATTGCCCTCGTTGCCGACTACGATGGCGGAACCGCAAGGCGAAAAGGAGGCGTCGAAAAGGGTGACGTCAGACTCCATCATCGCACACCATACGTCCCTGCCGCCCAGCCCCCGGAAGGCGGCGACCGCCGACTCCAGGTCCTCGAAGATGCACGGCTCCACAACCGACTGGGCACCCATCCCGCTGCGGACGACCTTCGGACTCCAGGGATCGGCGCTGCCTGAGGTAAGCCACACCTGCTCCAGCCCCGCAGCCCACGCAGTCCGAAGAATGGTCCCTACATTCCCAGGCTCCTGAACCTGATCCAGTATCAGCACACATGGAGAGGAAAGACGCGGCCGGAATCCCGACGAGGGCTTCCGCAACACAAGCATCACCCCCTGGGGCCCCTCCGTCATCGACAGCTGGGAAAAATCGCCACGGGAGCAAATCTCGGGAAGAACCCCAAGAAAACCAAGTGACCGGGACAGGCGAACCCCGTCGGGACTCCCCGAAAAATCATCGGAAAACAACGCGCCTGACACCCAGTCAGGACGCCTCCGCAAAAACTCCTCACTCACACGAAGACCCTCGACTACAAAAAAGTCGGCCTTGCGCTGGTTGTGACGACTCTGCGAATAATGACGAATCTCTTTGAACAGACGTGACGAAGGCATGTTCCATAAGATAATATCTCTTATGGTAGGGAAGAGGGAGAAGGGAGAAGAGGGCAGTGCGTGGCTGGCGCGCGTGGGCGCGCCTCGCACGGCAGAATCGCCGTGCGATCCCTGTGTGTGAATCCTACTCTGTCCTCTACTGCGCGGCACCCGCCGTGCGATCCATAACGGAAGCCCACTGCATAGTGGCCACGCACTACCCTCTTCTCCCATCTCCCTACTCTCTACTTCCTACTTCCATCATTCGCAATTTCCCCGTATGACAATACAGTACGCGCCATGTCGTGCATCACCTGTGGCATGTTCGGCGTCAAACGCGCGGAAATAAATCATAACTATCTTATTTGCAACAAGTTATAACTTTTGGTGCCTTATGAGGACCGCGTTTGCCGTCATCTTTCTGTGGGTATTTGCGCTTTGTGGCAATGAACTTGGCGAACTTCTGCGTCTTGCCGATGAAAGCAACCCCGTCATTCAATCGCAGCGTGCGGTAGTCGAGCAGACCCTTCGGACCTACGATGAGCTTCGTGAATTCCTGGATCCCAGCCTTTACCTGGCTGCCGGCGGCGGCACGGCGCTTCGTGGCCTTCCCGTTTCGCCTGATGGCTATTCGGCGGTAGGCGTCCACGATTCCCTTGAGGGTCGCGGGGGGGTGTTGGTTCCCGTCGAGGCTGGCGGCTACATCTCCTTTTCGGGTGTGTCGCGCCGGTGGTTTTCGCCTGACGACGACTACGAGAAGATGTATCAGAACCTAGTTGGGCTGAACCTGTCGGTGCCCCTGTTGCGCGACCGCGGATTTGCCCTGTATGGGCATCGGCGCGGGGTGGCCATGGCGGCGTGCAACGCATCCGTCCACAGGCTTCTGGCATCTCGCCAGGAAGTCCGCCGGAATGTTGAACTTGCCTACATACAGAGCTGTCTTTCCGCGGTCAACGCGCAGGTATGGTCTGGCGCAACCGAAAGATTCCAGTTGATCTACGAGGAGTCCAGCCAGCTTTCCGAAATGAAGGTGATTCCCGAATACCAGGTGCAGACGGCGTTGCGCGAATTGCAGGGCGGGCGTGCCGACGAGGTCGCAGCCGAGCGGGAGCGGGACTCCGCGCAGGTGCGCCTGGCCCAGGCGGTGGGAGTCAGGGAACTGCACAGGCCAAGGGGATGCACATCCGATGAACTCCTGGATTCGGCGCTCGCACTCCCGGACAATCCCCCGTGCGACGTGGAGTCCGCACTGCGCCGCAGAGGCGAATACCTGGCGTTGTGCGCAGAACGGGACGGCGCGGAAGCCGCACTGGCACTGGAGGACGAGTCCAGAAAGGACTCCCTCACCCTCAATGCGGGAGTCACATGGCAGGGAGACTCACGGCGCGGCCCCTTTGGGGACAGACGCCTGGTCGAAGACCACAACTGGGGCGGCGAGGTGATGGTCGTCTGGAGCCGCCCGCTGGACTATGCCGGCGGCGATGCTCGCCTCGCGCGCGCCGCCGCGAAGATTGACGAGATTGACGCGCGCATCGAGGCGCTTGCCGTGCAGATCACGGCCGAATTGCGCGGAGCTGAGCTGCGCGTCCAGGCGTCCCGGCGCACTCTTGAGATGATTCTCAAGGGCGTGGAGGCGGCACGCAAGGCTCTGGAAGCCGAACAGGAACGCTTCCGGCTTGGCGAAAGCACCTCCGCAATTGTCCTCGACGCCCAGAAGGAACTCAACAACATGACCCTCAGGCAAAGCGCGGCCGCCGCAGAACTGCTGGCGGCATACGCGGAACTCCAATACGCACTGGGATATCCGCCGAAAACTGAATAGACGCGCACACACTAGTGGAAGAACTCTCCCGTTGCGGACGTCCATAAAACCTCACAACTCCATCAATGCCATTCCATATCTTCGGACATCGTGACAAGTCGGATCTGCCTGGCACACAGAGCGTTCCCAACTCAATGGCCACAAGCATCGCGCTTCCTGAAGACCAGCGCGCGCAGTTGGCAAGCGACCTCTCAATGCTCGACAAGGCGGACATTTCCCGGAGCCAGCGGCTCCAGAAGGATGTCGAACGATCCGTCATCGCCGCGGCGGAAGACACCGTCAAGCGGCTGCGCGTCATGGAGATGGGTCGCTGCCCGTCCTGCGGAGCGCACATCTATCAGCATGTCGGTGCAAATATCTGCGACGCATGTGGATGGCACCAGTTCGAACTCCCGAAGAAGGGCATGGTGCGAGTCCACATGAAGGACGGCGCGCCTTCACTTGAGGGGGAACGCGTCTACGTCCTCAAGAGTGGCGACTGCCTGGTCGTCAGGGACGGCGTGGTTGTCGCACAGGTCCCCCGTGACGCATACACCTGGGTCGAATACGACTGGCAGAAGGAGGAGCTCCTGGCACGCCACCAGGAGGCGCAAAAGCAGCTGACCGTCCCCTGCGGATGGTGCGGAAAAAGCACCAACCCGATGGCGGACGGCTTCCACCTCCTGCACATCGCCTTCGGGGCGACCCAGGAACGATACTGCTTCTGCAGCGACGACTGCTTCGAGGCATTCCGCAAGATGTATCCGTCCCGCGTCCACAGGGACTGCTACAACCGCGACTGCGATACGTGCAGCCTCTGCCAAAAACGCTATGGGGAAGACGCGGCGGAGTTCCGTCTCCTTGCAAAGGACTACATCAGCGAACACAAATAATCCACATAGCACGGACTGAGACGAATGGGCGACTTCCGAACAACAGAGGGCGAGTCCATGCCCGAGATGCGCCAGGAACGGCGGCGGCGCATCTGGAAGCTTACAAGGCGCATGCTCCTGGCGCTGGTCGTCGTTGCGCTGGCAGGGCACTTCATCCCCGTGCGGCGCTATGCCGTCGCCCGGGGGTATGTGACAACCCGCGAATATGCGGAGGTGCGGCCTCCCGTCACGGGGATTGTAGGCAGAATCCTGGTCTCCTCCGGAGAGATGGTGGAGGCAGGACAGGTGCTTGTCGAACTCAACAGCGCGGAGGAGGAGGCTACGCTTGCCGAAACCCGCGCACGAGTCTCAAGACTGGCATCCGAACGCGAAAGGCGTCAGGCCGAAATGTCCATCGACCTGGAAAGGCGCGGCGTCGAACTTCAAGAAAAGAAGAGACAGCACGCGGATGAATTGCGCATTGCCGAGCTCGAACTGGCAAATGCCGAAAGCCTCCTGGCGCTGACCCAGGAGCTCTGCGCTAAGGGACTCAAGTCACGGCGGGAGGAGGAGGACGTCCACCTGCGCCGCGAACTCTGCAAGGTCCGCCTGGAAGCCCTGCAGCGCAAGGACTTCACTGTCTACGACGAACTGCTGAACCGGGACCGCGACATGTATGCGTCTGAACGGAAGGCGCTGGACGAGGAGCTCGCGGCGCTGGAGGAGTCCGTGCGGCGCGTCGAGGCGCGCATCGAACTGCGAAAGATTCGCGCGCCCATCTCCGGACAGGTGGTCCGCTACGAATTCGTCGTGGGCGAACTGCTCCAGCCAAGTTATGTCATCTATGAAATCTTCGGCGGGGAGGAACAGGTGCTGAAGCTGCGGGTGGACGAGAAGCACGCGGCGCGCATCGCCCCGGGGCAGGAATACAGGTGCCGCCTCGCGAGCTACGACAACGGCCTGATGCCGGTCTATTTCCGCGGAAAGGTCAGCTACCTGAGGGACGTCATCCAGAACGACGGCTCAAACGCCTACCGCATGGTGTACTGCACCTTCGACCCCGGCAAGTACCCAATCCAGCCAGGGACGACCGCCGAGGCCAGGATATACTACGCCACGTCGGGATTCTGGAAATTCCTCTTCAATATCGATCCCTGACGCAGGACGACGCCCCGCGCCAGGACACGCCAGATGCCCCAGAGCCGTCCCGACAACATCACGCTGCTCATGAAGCTGCTGCGCCCATACCGCGCGGCAATCGTCGAGGCTGTCGTATTCACCCTTGTCATGGCGGCAATCAGCTCGATCGTCCCCCTGATTTCGGCGGCACTTGTCGACAAGGTCTTCACAAATGGCGAAATGGACCTGTTCCTGGCGCTTGGGGCATGCTATGTGCTGGCGCCTATTGTGCAGCACTTCCTGGGGGCATTCCAGGCAACCCTGTGCATTTTGGCCGCCGTCCTCTTCACAGGCGACCTGCGAAGCGAAATATACCAGCGGCTCCTGACACTCTCCCTGAGATTCTTCCAGGCAAACAGCGCGGGAAAGGTCGCAAACCGAGTCATGGAGGACGCGCAGACGCTCGTCGCAACATTCAACTCCTCCATCACCATGACAATCTCCGACGGGGTGATTGCGGTCATCGCCATTCTCGTGACATTCTCCATCAACTGGCGCCTCGCAATCCTGCTCTGCATCGTTGTCCTGGTCTTCGTAATCAACTACCGGCTCAGCATCAGGCGAATCGTAAGATTCACAAGGCTCATGAGACGGGAGGACGACGCGCTGACAGGAGGTGTCCAGAACCGCATGGCCGCATCCATCGCGGTGAAGACCTTCGGCACGGAACCACGCGAAAACGAAATCTTCCACGGACACAACATCTCGTCGCTGAACTACAGCTGGACAAGGGAAATCGCCAACAACGACTTCTGGATGAACGTCTCCCTCATCGCCGCATTGAGCCAGGCAGTCCTCTACTTCTGCGGGTGCGCACTCGTCCTCAAGGGGGAGATGACCTACGGCGAAGTCCTTGCGTTCAACCTCTATTCAATGCAGCTGATATGGCCGGGAGTGCGCTTCAGCCAGCTGGCAGGACGCCTCCAGGAGGGAAAGGTCGCGCTGAACAGACTCGTCGAATACCTGCGGGCGGAACCGGAAATCAAAGACCGACCAAACCCAAGGCCATGCCGACGACTCCAGGGACGGGTCGACTTCGAGGACGTCCACTTCCAATACGAGGAGGGAGTCCCCGTCATCCAGGGAATCTCCCTGCATGTCGAACCCGGCGAGCGCATCGCATTCATCGGCACCACGGGATGCGGCAAGTCAACAATGCTGAACCTCCTTACAAGATTCTACGATGTCACAGGCGGGCGCATCCTCATTGACGGGGTGGACGTGCGGGACTACAGGCTCGCCGACTTCCGGCACCAGTTCGGAATCGTCCTCCAGGAGTCCTATATCTTCTCGGTCACTGTCAAGGAGAACATACGCTATGGACGCCCCCGGGCGACCATCGAGGAGGTACAGGCTGCCGCAAAGGCCGCCGAAATCCACGATTTCATCATGACTCTTCCAAACGGATACGACACCGTCATCGGCGAAGGCGGCGCCGCCCTGTCCGTCGGACAGAAGCAGCGCATCAACATCGCACGCGCCGTCTGCGCGGATCCCGCAATAATGATCATGGACGAGGCCACCAGTTCGCTGGACTCCGACTCTGAGGCGGCAATCCAGCGCGGCATGGAGAGACTCCTTGCAGGACGCACCAGCTTCGTCGTCGCACACCGGCTTTCGACTATCCGCAACGCCAGCCAGATTGTCCTGATCGACCAGGGAAAGGCGGTCGAACAGGGAACCCACGACGAGCTGATGGCCATCGAGAACGGGCGCTACCGCGACCTCTACACCAAGCACATGGGAAAGGGGGTGCTCGACGATGCCTAGAGGCGGCGGATTCTTCAAGTTCATGCGCAATGAACACTTCCGCGACTACCCGTATCGCGGAAAATCCAGCGGCGAGGGCTTCAGGGAGAGCCGCGGATACCTGCGGCGCTTCATCCACGAGTATATGTGGCCATTCCGGTGGCTGATGCTGGCCACAATCCTGATGATGGGACTCAATACGACGGGGTCGTATTTCATCGCTGCGCTAAACCGCGTCGTCGTGGACCATATCCTCGTCGTGACAGACCAGGAGGGGAAGCCCCTCCGCCCGGCGTATGCAACGGAGGCACGAAGCGCCGCAGTCGCAGACCGCAACGTCCCCGCCAGAACACCGCCAAAGGAGAGCATCGGGCGCCAGATGGCAAGGGGAATCCGCTTCAACCACCGCCCGGTGGAGGCAGGAAAGGCACTCTTCATGCTCGCACTGCTCTACTGCGGGACACAGCTGCTCTTCAATTATCTCTCACGAAGGGCCGCAAAGCTGGAAACCACGCTGGCGACCAGGGTGCTGGGAAAACTCCGCGAGGATATGCACAAAAAGGTGCTGGACCTCTCGCTCTCGTATCAGCAGCGGATGAGCCCGGGCAGACTCCTCTCGCGCATCGTCAGCGACACAGGCGCGGTCCGCATGGAGACCAGCTATATGCTGGAACTCCTCGTCAGGGTGGTCGGAATGGCCTCCGTGGGAATCGGAATCCTCGCATTCTCGGAGTGGCGCGTCCTGGCCCTGCTCTTCATGACCATGCCCGTCTTCTTCTTCATAAAACGACGCTTCGAACCAAAGATGAGACTCTTCCAAAAGGAGCAGCGCCATACCAACAGCAGCCTCTATGGCCTGATTTCCCAGAAGATGGACGCAATCAAGGCCGTGCAGTCATACGGACAGCAGGGCGAGGAGGCGGTCGCCTTCCACAGACTCTCCTCCGCATACAGCCGCGACGCCATCCGCGTACAATGGCGGTTCATGCTGATGGAGGCGCTCAGCTGGCTCTCGCTGCACATCGCAAACTGCGCAGTCTTCCTATTCGGAGGATATATGGTCGCAACCGGCAGGATGACACTGGGAAAACTGGTCTTCCTCCAGACGCTTACACAGCTCTTCTTCCAGCCAATGACGGACTACACGCAGCTCTCCTTCGTCAGCCAAAGACTGCAAGTCGCACTCGGAAGATGCTTCGGAGTCCTGGACGAGCCACTCGAAATCACAGAGGCGCCAGACGCAGTCGACTTCCCAAAACCACTCCAGACGGGAATCCACGTCCGAAATCTCTCGTATGCATTCAACGACGGCGAAAAGGACGCGGGAAAACCTGTCCTCTCAAATGTCAATCTGAACATCCCCGCAGGAGAATGGCTCTGCATAATGGGTTCGTCCGGTTCGGGGAAGACAACGCTGCTGCATCTGCTGTCAAGGCTCTATGTCCCGACAACGGGAACTATCGACTACGATGGAATCCCCATCGAAAGGATCTCCCTCAAGTCAATGAGAAGCCGCCTGGGAGTCGTCCCGCAGGAGGCGCAGATATTCTCAGGCTCGGTCCGGGACAATATCGCATACGGATTCCCGGATGCGTCAAACCAACAGATCCTCGAGGCCGCAAAGGACGCGCAACTCCACGATTTCATCCTGGAAATGCCTGTCCAATATGAAACGCTTATCGGAGAAAAAGGACAGTCCCTCTCCGGAGGACAACGGCAGAGGCTCTCCCTCGCACGGGCACTACTCTGCAAACCGGAAGTCCTGCTGCTGGACGACTGCACAAGCGCACTCGACGCAAATACAGAACGACGCATCCAGGAGACGCTTATCCAAAAACTCGCAGGACGCACGGCCGTAATCGTCTCGCAGCGCGTCTCAATGGCCGTCAGATGCCAGCATATCGCCATCCTGGATAATGGACGCATCTCCGAATACGGCACACACCAGGAACTCCTCGCAAAACACGGCTTCTACGAAACCCTCTTCAACGAACAAACCAACTGACGGCAAGGGGCAAAATATCTAAATATCTTAACAAGAAGAACATACCATCATGCAAGAGTAGTTTGTCTAGGACCGGAAATCCAGATACTCTCCTGTCTTTATCCAGAGTATTGACAAACCTCCTCCGACTCGACGCGGGGCGGCTGGGAGTGCTGTCGTTTCTGTCATCCTTTTTCCCTGTTTTGTGTGCGTTGTGACGGTGCTAGAGAAGGCCGGCCTCGCCGAAGCTGAAGAATCCCTTTCCTGTGGGGTCGGCGTCCTTCCGTCCGACGACTATATGGTCGAGCACCCTGACATCGAGGAGATTTCCCGCGGCCACGAGCCTCTCCGTCATGCGTTTATCCTCCTCTGACGGTCGGGGGTCTCCCGACGGGTGGTTATGTGCGATTATGATACGCATGCATCCGATTCGGATTGCGTTGCGGAATACCTCCCTGCAATGCACGAGCGAGCGGTCCATCAGCCCGACAGTGACGCATTCGTCTGCGACAATCTGGTTTCGTATGTTCAGGAATAGCACCCGGAACTCCTCCTGTTCCTGGAATCTCATCCGTGTGCGCAGATACTCGGCCACCATGGCGGGGGAGGAGACGGAGACCTTTTGGGGCAGGGTCTCCTGCCGCAGCCGTCGTCCCAGCTCGAATGCGGCGGCGAGAGCAACGGCCTTTGCGTGTCCTATCCCCTTTTGTGCGCAGATTTCACCGAGTGGGGCCCGTGCGAGCCTGTCGAGCATGCCGCCGTAGCGATCGAGGAGTCGTGTGGCGACCGCAGTCGCGCTATTTCCCTGGACACCAGTCCGCAGGAGTATGGCGATTAGCTCTGGCGTCGACAGCGCCGCCGGGCCGATGCGTTCGAGTCTTTCCCGTGGGCGGTCGTCCGCCGGCAGGTCTGACATCAGCAGCGGATATGGGGCTGATTTGCTCTTCATTGTCGTCCTTGTGGTTTTTGAGGTGGCAGGTCCAGGCTATTATAGCCTGTGTTGCGGCGCAGGCCGCAAAACGCATGCATAGTCGTAAAAATCCTCCATCCTCTGGTAAAACCCTGGGGGCGTGGCACATTAGTCATTTTCCTATGGACTTGACATCTCCTTTCATCCTGCCACGCTTCGGGGAATATCTGCCGACGCGGATTTTGCCTGGCCCCATGGAGGGGGTAACGACGGGCGAGTTCCTTCGCGTCCTCACCCGCCACGGGTGGATTCGCGCCTGGTGGACTCCCTTTCTGCGGATCTCCGTCGCAGTTCCCCGCAGGGCGCGTCTCCAGTCGTGGCTCTCGCCCTATCTCGAGTGCGGCGTGCCTGTGATTTCCCAGATAATGGGCATTGACACATGCAAGCTTGCCCGTGCGGCGCGGGAGCTTCGGCGTCTTGGCGCCGCAGCAATTGACCTGAACTGTGCCTGTCCAAGCCCGATTGTCGTCGGCAATGGTGCCGGAGGCGCAAGGCTACGCCATCCGGGATGGATGCGCGAGACAATCCATGCGATCCGTTCCGAGGTGGACTGCCCTGTCGGCATAAAGCTCCGCATTGGCTTCGACTCGCCAGAGGAATTCCGCGAGTCAATCGCCCCCGCAATCCGGGATGCGTCACCCGACTTTGTCACAATCCATTTTCGGACTGTCAGGGAGGGCTATCAAAGAATCGAGGATGGACTGGAACGCCTTGCGGCCGCCCGGGGGCTCCTTCCTGAAATCCCGCTGGTGGGTTCGGGGGACCTCTTCGACGCAGACTCCGTCCGCAAAATGCTCGAATACTGCCATGTCGACGCAGTCGCCCCCGCACGTGGTCTCCTCCGCAATCCACGGCTTCTCGTGGATGTGGAACGCGCCCTCCGCAACCAGCCCACGGACCCGTGGGGCGACCAGGAGAAACACGCCCTCCTCCAGGAGTTCCAGACGGAGGGCAGCCACCTGGGGTTCCTCCTCCAAATGGCGGCAAATCTCTTTGGAAGAAACTCGGAGGATTTCAGGAAAATCGTAGAAAAGCTCACAGCAAAACCATGACCGCCCCAGTCAAGCCATTCCACATCGTCCTCCTCGCACCTGAAATCCCGCAGAACACGGGAACCATTGGCCGGCTCTGCGTCTGCACAGGGGCGACTCTCCATCTCATCGACCCACTAGGATTCCAAATCGACGATGCGCACCTGAGACGGGCGGGACTCGACTACTGGCCATATCTCGACTGGCATCGCTGGAAGAACTGGGACGAATTCCTGGACGCCATGAAGCCGCCGCGCCTGGTGTTCCTCACTTCGAAGACCGACCGCAGCTACTTCAGTCTCAAGACACGGGAGGGCGAGTTCCTGGTCTTCGGGAACGAACAGCATGGGCTGCCACAGGAGTTCTATTCGAAATACGCGGATTCCCTATACACCCTGCCCATGCCCGGCGAACACGCGAGATGCCACAATCTCGCAAACGCCGCCTCGATTGCCCTATACGAGGCTTTGCGGCAACAGGGCGCGCTCTAATGCGCCCTCCCCTGTGGAACATTACCATTTTCTTACATAACCAGCGCCCCTCCCCAGGGCGTCAGAGGCTCCCGGTATATTACGCGAACTGCCTGGAAATGCCTCAATTCTGGATTGGCAAAATCAATGGAAAAGAACAACAACTGCAACCACCACCACTTTGGCCTGACCTCCCAGCAAGTCCTCGAAAGCCGTGCCCGACATGGCGCGAATCTCCTGCAGCCCCCAAAGCGGGCACCCTGGTGGAAACAACTCGCAAAGGAATTTGACGACCCGATCATACGGATTCTCGTCATCGCCGCGCTATTGGCGATTGTGACTGGCCAGGCGGTGGAGTCCATAGGAATATTGATTGCAATTGTCCTGGCGACTGTCCTGGCATTCCTGAACGAGAGGCAGGCTGAAAAGGAGTTTGACATCCTGAACCAGGTCAACAACGACACCCCGGTAAAGGTAATCCGCGAGGGCAAGGCACAGGAAATCCCGAAGAAGGACGTAGTCGTCGGGGACATTGTCCTGGTCGACCAGGGGGAGGAGCTGCCCGCGGACATGAAGTTCATCGAGGCGTTCGGCATCCTGCTGGACCAGTCCAGGCTGACTGGCGAATCGGTGCCCGTCCCGAAGAGAACCTGGGATGACGCACAGAGGAATCCCCCCAAGGAGGAGGAGACCTACCCCTGCTGGATGGGCCTGAAGGGAACCCCCGTCGCCGAAGGGCACGCCGTGGGCGAGGTCATCGCCGTCGGCTCCTCCACCGAACTCGGCAAGACCGCCCTCGCGGCAGCCGAAGTGACTGACGAACAGACACCCCTCATGAAGCAGCTCGACAAGCTGGCCGAGCAGATTGGCGCAGTCGGCATGACCGCGGCCGCACTCACCTTCCTCGTCCTCGTGCTTCACGGCGCATTGAGCGGAAGCATCGTGCAAACCACTGGACAGTGGCTGACAAGCATCCTCATCTTCATCAGCGCCACAATCGCGATGGCGCGCGTCTGGCTGCCCAGCTTCTACACAGGGGCGCAGCTTCTGAAGATACGCGTCAAGAAGCCCGCGTGGCTGGAGAATGCCGCAGCCGCGGGATGGGTCGTCCCCTGCATCATCGGCGCCGGCGTGCTGGCCGTCGGCATCGCCGTCCTCGTGTTGACCGGTGCAGTCCAGGCCTCCCCGTCAACGTGGATTGACCCCCATGCGGCAGGCCGCTTCGTCAACTTCTTCATGGTCGCCGTCGCGCTGATCGTGATGGCCATGCCCGAGGGACTCCCCATAAGCGTCACTCTGGCACTCGCGTATTCAATGCGGAAGATGGTCGCCACAAACAACCTCGTGAGAAGGATGCACGCCTGCGAGACCATCGGCGCCGCCACTGTCATCTGCACGGACAAGACGGGCACGCTCACCCGCAACCAGATGCGCGTCCAGCAGATGTCCGTCCCCGAACGCCTATATCCAGTCCTCGAGGCGGCAATCGCGGGGAACTCCACTGCGGAACTTTCCATTAACGGGGAAGAGGAGCCGTCGCCCCTGGGCAATCCCACCGAAGGCGCACTTCTCCTCTGGCTCCACGCACACGACAAGGACTACAACGCGCTGCGCAGCACATTCCACTTCACGGCAGACGACCAATGGCCCTTCACCACGGAACTCAAGTTCATGGCAACCCGCGGCAACGCGGAGACACTCGCGGGGAAGCCCGTCCTCTTCCTTAAGGGCGCACCAGAATTCCTGCTCGCAAAGTGCACGCTCCTGGGAACCGCCGGGGAGGACGTCCCTGCAACCGACGAAAGACGCCGGGAAATCCTGAAGGAGGTGTGCTCCTGGCAGGAACGGGGCATGCGCACCCTCGGATTCGCATACCGGGAAGAACCAGACATGGACTCACGGGATGTCCACAAGGTCGCACAAGACCTCCTCTGGCTGGGATTCGCGGCAATCGCCGACCCAGTCCGCCCCGAAGTCCCCGGCGCACTGGAGGAGTGCCGCGACGCAGGAATCACAGTCAAGATGGTCACGGGAGACAGCCCGGACACCGCCAGGGAAATCGCACGCCAGAGCAATCTCCTGGACGCCGACGGCGCCCCCGATGAGGACGCGCTTATCACGGGCGCGAAGTTCCAGGCCCTCTCGGACGAGGAGGCGCTGGTGGCCGCCAAGCGCATCAAGGTCATGGCAAGGGCACGGCCAAATGACAAGCTCAGACTCGTGAACTGCCTCAAGGCACAGGACGAGGTGGTCGCCGTCACAGGGGACGGCACGAATGACGCGCCAGCACTCAACCGTGCAGACGTCGGCATCGCAATGGGGAAGACCGGCACCTCCGTCGCAAAGGAGGCCGCAGACATCATCCTCCTCGACGACTCATTCCCCAGCATCGTCAACGCAGTCATGTGGGGGCGCTCCCTCTACCGGAATCTCCAGAAGTTCCTGCTGTTCCAGATCACAATCAACTTCATCGCGCTCACCATCGCAATCCTGGGGCCGTTCCTGGACATCGAACTGCCCCTCACGGTCATACAGGTCCTGTGGATAAACCTGATAATGGATACCTTCGCGGCAATCGCACTGGCAACCGACCCGCCAAACCCCGCCGTCATGAAGGAACCACCCAGGCACCCGGGCGATTTCATCATCTCAGGAAAGATGGGACGCCAGATCCTTGTCATAGGAGTCATCTGCATCGCACTGCTCACGGGCTTCCTGCTCTATATGAAGAACCACGGAGTCGTCCTGGGAGATAACTGGAATGACACGGACCAATACTCGAGGCTGATGCTGACGCGGTTCTTCTGCATATTCGTCATGCTGCAATTCTGGAATCTCTTCAATGTCAAGTGCTGGGGAACAAACGACACAATCCTCAAGCACCTGGCAGACAACAAGACATTCCTCGGAATCACCGCAGTGATTCTCATCGCGCAGATCCTGATCGTCACCTTCGGCGGACGGGTCTTCAGAACCGTCCCGCTGAATGTCACGGAGTGGCTTGAAATCATCCTCGGCACATCCGTAATACTCTGGTTCAGTGAACTTGCAAGGTTCGTCTCAGGGAAAACAACCCGGAAATAGCGCTCCGTTTTTTCCAAAAATCCACTGCAACCAGCTTGAAAACGGAAGATGAACATTTAGAGTAACACCGCTTCCCATGCCAGAGTGGCGGAATTGGCAGACGCGCTGCGTTCAGGTCGCAGTGGGCTTACGCCCGTGAAGGTTCAAGTCCTTTCTCTGGTACCAGCTTCTAAGAACCCCCGATCTTTATTATGATTTGGGGTTCTTTTTTTTGCCAGATATGTCGCGAGAGTGGCGGAATTGGCAGACGCCCGAGATTTAGGTTCTCGTGCCGAAAGGCGTGCGGGTTCGAGTCCCGCCTCTCGCACCACAAAAACAACTCCAGGAAGGGCATAGCCGCGTAGCGGCGGCAGGATATTGGCCGTGACTGGAGGGAACGCCGCAGGCGCGAACCAAACCCACGGCGAGGAGGGGGCCGGAGGCAGACCCCTTGTCAATACAACTCCCTCAACTTCATACCACCTCTTTCCCCTCGCCTGAAAAAGGGAGCTTCGCAGCTCCCCTCACACTATCTCTCCACTCTTCTATTCAACTGTTTCTGGTATATTTGCATTCCGGATACCCGGTGCATCCAAGGAATGTCCGCCCTCTGAAGCGGATGCGCTTAAGGGGTTTTCCGCAATTTGGGCAGACCTCGCTGGTCTCCTCTGCTGACGACCTCCCCCCCTTTGTGGACTTTGCGGCTTCGATTCCGTCCAGTGCGCCCTCGGGAAGTTGTTCCGCATATCGTCCGAGGACCCCTGCAAGGGCATCGACCTGCTTTTGCGTGAGGACGCCGCGGTTGCCATACTGAGTCTTCAGAGAGGCCACGAACTTTTCGTCATCGAAAGTGCGTTTTCCCCGGGATGAAGGCGGATTCCAGGTTTTGATTTGCGCGGCGAGGGCGAAGAGTCTTTCACAGAGTGCGTTCTCCTCGGCGGCATCGGGTGCGGGGGTGTCATGCGCGGCGTTCTCCGGGGCGTCCGTCTCCTGTGACGGCATCTCCGTATTCCATCCGATCTTCGCAAAGAGCTCGCTGAGCGTCGGCAGCTTTCTCGCATACTTGAGGGCGAGTTTCCGGAGTGCTTCCCGCTGGGAATCCGAAAGCCCCTTTGTCACGGCGGCCTGACGGACGATTGACCGGAAGAACTTCCCGTCATCGAAGGAACGGCGCCCCCGCACTGCGGGCGGTTCGAATTCGAGCTTCTTCATTTCGTCAATCAACTCCTGCAACGCAGGTTCCACGCTGCTTCGGGCCGGGGCTGCCTGACGGCGCGCCTCCTCGGCGGCGGCATTTGCGGCAAGCTGCCCCTCCACCTCGGAGGCAAGCCCCAACTTCTCGATCTTTGCCTTGAGACCGGGATTCCTGGTCGAGTACCGCCCAATCATCCCAAGGAATGCGGCCATCTGACGTTCCGTGGGGGACTCCTTCATTTCGATGCGCTTGCGGAGGCTCTTCACAAAGGACTTGTCATTGAAGGCCCTGCGCGCGCCAGGAATCGGCGGGTCGTATTCAAAATCCTCCGGAAAGGATTCGAGAAGTTCAGATAAGTTCTTCATATTCAATGAGATAGGTGCTGGACGGGCACCGCCGCCAGCAACCCACTTCTGAAATTTCCCGTAGAAATCCCGCAGCATCTGGACCCAGTCGACCTTCCCCTCCTCGACCTCGTCAAGCCCCTTCTCCATTTCGGCAGTGAAACCGACGTTGAACAAATCGGGGAAACGCTCCACCAGGAAGTCGTTCACGCGGAACCCAAGCTCCGTGGGAACAAGCGAACTCTTCTCCTTGGAGACATAGGACCGGTCAAGGATTGTCTTGACAATCGACGCAAAGGTCGACGGCCGCCCCACGCCATTCGACTCCAGAGCCTTGACAAGCGACGCCTCGGAGTAACGGCTCGGAGGCTGAGTGAAGCACTGCTCCTTCTTCAGCTCCAGAAGGCTGCAAGACGCCCCCTTGGAGAGCTTCGGAAGCGACCCGGTAAGATTGTCCATCTCGTCCTCCTGCCCAAGATCCCGCATTGCATAGACCTTCAGGTATCCCGGAAAGACGGTCTCACGGGCGGCGGCACGGAATGTACAGACACATCCCCGGGGCGGCTCGCCTGCCCTGCGGGGCTTCGCCTTCGCCTTTTCGTCCTCCCTTGGAGGCGGCGGCACGAGGGCCGCCAGGGCACCGCCCTGCGACTCGATTTCGATGGCGTGGTCAATCTGGCGCGCATTTGCCATCTGGCTGGCGACAAAACGCTTCCAAATCAAACGATAGAGCTTCTGCTGGGGCGCGGTGAGATACTGCGCCACGGACTCGGGAGTCCGCTCCACATTCGTCGGGCGAATCGCCTCGTGCGCCTCCTGGGCACTCTTGCCTGAACGGTATCTGTTCGGAGTCGCGGGAACATACTCCTGGCCGTATGTCCTCCCGATGAATTCAAGGGCGGACTGCTGCGCCTCACTGGCAATGTTCACCGAGTCGGTTCTCATATAGGTGATGAGACCGGAGGTCGTGCCGCCCAGGTCGATTCCCTCGTAGAGCTGCTGCGCAATCGACATGGTCTGGCTCGTCCCGAAATTGAAGGCGCCGCCTGCCGCCTGCTGTAGTGTGCTGGTGATAAAGGGCGGAAGCGGATGCTGCTGACGCGGCGTGCTGGTGATGGATGAAACCTTGTGGGAGACGCCGCCGTCCTCCAGCGCGTCCGCAAGCGCCTGGGTCGTCGCCGCGTCAGGCAGATTCGCCTTGTCCCCATTGATTTTCGTGAGCCTGGTCTTGAGGTGGATGTCACTGGCATTCTGCGGCGAAAAGAGCGCCTCCATCGTCCAGTATTCGACGGGGGTGAATGCCTTGATTTCACGCTCGCGTTCAACAATCAACCGAAGCGCGACCGACTGGACGCGCCCCGCGCTCGTGTCCTTCTCGACGCTTCTCCAAAGCATCGGGCTCACCTGGTATCCAACGATGCGGTCCAGGACACGACGCGCCTGCTGCGCGTCGACAAGGGGCATCTCCACTACGCCAGGATTCTTGAAGGCATTCGCAATCGCAGACCGCGTGATTTCATGGTACGCAATGCGATGGAACTTCCCCTTCGTCGAACCCTTCAGGAGATTCTGAAGGTGCCATGCAATCGCCTCGCCCTCGCGGTCAGGGTCAGTCGCCAGGTAGATGTCGTCAGCCTGGGCGGCCGCCTTCTTCAAGGAGGGAACCACCTTCCTGCCATTCGCGGTGATGACATACTGGGGCTTGAAATTGTTGGCAAGGTCGACACCCAATGAACGCTGGGGAAGGTCGCTTACATGACCCATCGACGCCATGACGGTGGTGTCACCCCCAAAAAGCTTGCCGATAGTCCGGGCCTTCGCCGGAGACTCCACAATCATCAAACTCTTTTTACTCATATATCCTAACGACTCCTTTTTGTCAAAAACATTGTAACGTGGCAGAATATACCCCGGCTAGAGCGGACGAATCTATATGGGGGCGCAACAGGAGCATCACTGAAGCAAGACGCCCCTCCTGCCAGGAACACGGTTCACAAGCTTGCCAGGAAGCTGGCGGACCATCTGCCGGATCTCAAGCGTCAGCAATGCGCCAAGCACCGAGGAGACAGGCTCGCCAAGTTCCTCGACTATCTCGTCTATCTGGCGTTCGGAATCCCCAATGGCACTCCATATCCGGAATTCCAGGGGCTTCAAGGGCACTTCCTCGGAAACGGTCCGTGCATCACGAATCTTCTCCTCGCGCCGAAGCACGCTCTCACGCAGGGACGGCAACACCGAGAACTCCTCCCGGATGTCCTCGTATCTCTCCACAAGACGGGCACCGTCACGGAGAAGCGCGTTGCAACCACTGGAGGTGACATCCCCCGCACGGCCCGGAACCGCAAAGACCGCACGACCCTGCTCAAGGGACTGCGCCGCCGTTATCAGGCTCCCGGAATTCAGCCCCGCCTCAACGACAAGGGTGCCACGGGATAGGCCGGATATGATTCTGTTGCGCATCGGAAAGTTTCCCTTGGCAGGACGAGTCCCAAGGGAGAATTCACTCAAAAGCGCACCGCCAGAGGAGGCAATCCGACGCGCCAGCTCAAGGTTCTCGGGAGGGTAGATGCGGTCAAGGCCACAGCCAAGCACGGCTATTGTGCAACCACCAACATCCAACGCGGCAGTATGGCAGACTGTGTCAATCCCACGGGCAAGACCGGACACGACAATCCACCCAGCCATCGCAACCTGGGAGGCAAGCTGCTTCGCCATCGTCACGCCATACGAGGTGACGAAACGGCTGCCAACCATCGCCAGGGAGTCAAAGCTCCTGCTCAACGCCTGGATGTCACCACGGACATACAGGCAAATCGGAGGGTCGTGGATGTCGAGAAGCTGCCTGGGATAAGAGGGATCCTCAAAGGTGACTATCGAAACCCCGGCAAGCTGCGCATAACGCTCCTCGCCTGGCAAATCGCAGTTCTCCTCCCAGGAATGAAGGACGGATATGCACTTCTCACCCAAACGTGGAACCCGACGCAGACGATCCACTGACGCGCCAAGTATCTCCTGCGGTTCGGGAAAATACTGCATCAGCGAACGCAGACGACACGGACCCACCTCGGGCAAAAGATTCAATGCAATGAGCGCCTCTCTCCTGGTCATCCTAAACTGCTTCCCCTCGCAACAAATCACGCAACAGCACAAAAATAGCCACACTCCAAATCATTTCAAACAAACGGAAGAATAGTCGCAATAATCATGTCCACCCTAGACATAAACACCGGGTAATAATATGCATAACAACTTGCAGGGCAATATGTTATGCATATCGGGCATTTCAACGGGCAAATCCCATACACACGGGCACCACACCTGCACACAATCTCTCCGCCTGCATGGCGAATGACGACACGACACGGAAACCACACCTGCGCACAATCTCTCCGCCTGCATGGCGAATAATCCCACGCCACGGAAACCACACCTGCACACAATCTCTCCGCCTGCATGGCGAATGACGACACGACACGGA
>ERZ1026860.215-NODE-215-length-44335-cov-51.686653_pt1 | contig 44335 bp, 42 predicted proteins | sample MGYA00380160_ERZ1026860 | MGnify/ENA primary metagenome ERZ1026860 (study PRJEB33269, sample SAMEA4719796) | human gut metagenome | biome: human-associated habitat; feature: organic feature; material: feces | place: Cameroon | collected 2013-10 ... | reverse complement strand
GCCGCATAAGAGAGCCCCCAAAATGAAGCAGGTTATTTTTTAACATTTACTTAAACAAAAAACAGAACAACTTCTGAAATAATCGCTGATTTTTGTGTAAGTTTGTGTCCGTATGCAGACCGCGGACCGACAGAATGTGACCCTGTTCGAAGACCTTTACAAGAGTAACCAGAAGATCTTCGAGGAGTTCGCCTGTTATTTCCTTAAGGATTCCGAAATGGCGAAGGACATTGTCGCGGATTGTTTCGTGCGTCTGTGGATGTCCCGTGACAGGGTGGCCTTGGACAATGCCGTTGGTTATATGTTCAGGTCGGTGCGGAACGCTTGTCTGGACAGGATGAAGTCCTTCGCGTTCAAGAATGAGTTGAAGTCCAATGAGGTTGACAGGGAAGAGAACCCGGTCTATTACCGTTTGGTCGAGGAGAACGACCTGTCTGACGTGTTCACCGATGAGATCATCACAATCTTCCAGAAATGTCTCGACGGACTGCCGGAGGAAAAACGCCGCTCATTCCTACTCAGCAATGTGGAAGGCCTGAAATACAAGGAGGTCGCCGAGTTGTTGAATATCTCCGAAGACAAGGTTGACAACAACATCCGTTTCGTCCGCAAAGCCCTTCAGTCCAGCCTGAAAGACTACCTCCCTGTGATTCTCCTCACCTTCATTAGCATCAAGTGATTTCAGGTCAAACCTATTTGTGATCCATCGGTTGTTTGTTTCTTAAAATTCTCAGACCTCAGGAAGTCTATATATGCAAGTATATACGGTTTCTCCATAACTCAACACTGGTTTATGGCAGAGTTTTGGATTTGACCCACATATAAAAGTCCGGCGGAAGTATCAGTCATATATGAAAAAAGCGAGTCCAAAGACCCGCTCCAGATGTTTGCACAACGGAATAATCCTTATTGTGAATTGCTTCGTTATTGTAATCGCAAAGGTAATCAATTATATTCTCAAGTTTCGCAAGTGAAAAATAATTGAAATAAAAAAGGCTAAAGGTTTTGATAATTCATTGATTATCACTATCTTGTGTTTACGATACTCATAGATAGTTGCCCTTAGCCATGAACAAAAATAGACAAATAATTTCTGAACTCAAAGACTTTTTCAGACATAATGACTCCAGTAAGGCGGTCAACGCGGTAAACAAAGAGATGGGCAAGCTCGTCATACAGGCCAAAACGGTGGGTCCGGTTAAGAATCCGAACTGCAAGTTCACCTTCGTCCAGTTGGTGAGACTGCTCGTCCTGTATCCGTTCTTCTCCGTCAAGACACCGGCGGACTATGCTGACAGCGCCCCCGGAAATCTCCAGCAGCCGTCCCCTCAGCACCGCGTCTCCAAGATATTCCTTAGCCTCCTCCAACGATGCTATCCCGTAATATTCAGAATTGTAACTTCTCCCCAGCCCCTTGAGTTGCGGGAATATATACCAGATCCAGTGTGATCTCTTCCGTCCTTGACGCACTTCCTCCAGCGCCGTCTCATATTCCCCGAAGCGCTCCTGCGCCTCCTTGAATCTTGCTATGCTCATATTCTCAAGAATTATACTGATTGTGAAGATATCCTTATGTGCCTTGTTAATATATTGATTTATAGAAAGTCAGCCAGTTCGTCCGGTAGTCGCTGCTTTGAGCGGGAGGTAGGTGCAATGTATGGAGCGAGCCGTCATCGGTCCGATAGTAGGAATAATTCCATCCGGCCCCCATATCAAGATACAGCGCATACTTGACACCCATCCTTGAAAGCGCCTTGACATACTCATCATAGCGGACAACTTTCTTTGAATCAACAATGCAAAGTCTCCCATTCAGCTCGCAGAGGGTCCTATATTCATAAGAAGACCCCGCCTTCCGGAAGAATGATTGCACTATGCCATTGAATATCACCATATTCTGACCAAAACCCATCCCGCCTTTTTCCGCCGCTCGCTTCAGCTCCGTTTTATGGTCGTTGAGAAAGAACCCCCACTCTCCATCGGCGAAAGTGAAGCATCCTGTGTTCACCTTGCATTTGTACCCTTTGGAATATTTACCCCCGCAGACGTGGTCTCCAGCGATGTTCCCGTGCTTGAAGTCCTTCAACAACTGCCCCGTGAACGCCGCCTCGCAGCAAAATATGACCGCAGAGTCCTCAGAGCACGGCATCCTCCCACACCCCAGATCGATCCTGTCGAACTCCGGATAGTATATGTTCAGCCCCAAAGAATCCTCGGACACAATCTCCATTCTTGGAATCTCCGTTATAGGTTTGGTCTCCATCCCCGTCTCAGTCATCACCACCCTTTCCGTTTCTGCCTCTGTTTCTGTTTCCACATTCGCTTTCGGACGTTGTCCGCAGCACATAACCGCAAATACCGCGATTGTAAATACAATCCTTTTCATTCCAACAAATTTATGAATATCTCTCCGTAAAACCAACACACCTTGCGGGAACTATATCGCCTTTAGAAATAATAATTGGTAACTATTATAACAATTGACTAATATGGCGTGCAGTCAGTCGCCGAACAATTATATACGAGCTGGCGACACCGGCATTATGTGAATATGGCGGCACACAAACCCGCCCTGGGTACAGCGAGAAGCCTGTGGATATGCCGCCTATGGTTTCTGGATCCATAGGTGGCATACGGCCCGGCCCCACAATGGTGTGATAGCATAATCGTATGCCGCCGTTTTGCAAAATGTCAATACGTACCTTTAAGATCGGCTAGACATATGGTGCGGCCCCGAGGCCCCGCAGACTATTCTATGATATGCCCATAACACTCAGGTGCCACACCTGGAAGAGCAATTTGCTGGCTGTCAGGTTAATGGCGTTTCAGGTGCGGGAAACCACGCACACCTGGAAGTCCGGAACACCGATAGAACGCTCTGTACCGGGGCTGCCGACTCTTAGGTGTGCGAATATGCTCGCACCTGAAACTCCAACTGGTTGTCTATCAGATGGCTGCTGTTTTAGGTGCGCATAGTTCTGCATACCTGGAAGAGCGGCTCCAGTTGTCTTACAGGATAGAAACTGTGCGTGCGAAGGCCATTCTGTGTACAGAATATACCGTAACGTATCTTTGGTGTAGGAACGCACTTTTCTTTGCCCTCTGCGGGAACGAAATCGCCTTTAAGTGTTGCCGGAGAGTGTTTCCTGGTCGGTCACGGTGGCATTTCTGTCATAAAATGCTGCCGTCGTATGTTTTTGAACCATTGACTGGAGCGATATTGCCAGTTTATGCTCCTATTGTGGTACTGAAGGCGGCTCGACATCATTGTGGCCAAATCCTATAGAATCGCAATATTGTATTCATTCACTCCTTGTTGCTTATTAGTGATTTTCTCCTTATCTTTCACCGGATTCGTGGACCTTTCACCGGATTCGTGGAGCTGATGACTTGTGGATTAGTTGGGATGAAGATCCACGGGTTAGTGGAAGAGGATTTGTTTTGCGTTTATTATTAACAAGAAAACTTATGAGAAAATCTTTGTTGGCACTGGTGCTTGTTCTGCTGGGGCGTTCGCTTGCGTTCGCGGACGGGAGCGATGTACGGGCGTTTTACGTTGAGACGGACCGGGCGGATGCGGTTTCGAGGTACGATCATCTGGAGTTTGACGGGAGGTATTTCATCAAGACTTCACTTGACAAGGGAATCTACGAGATCGAGGTGGGGGAGAAGCTGGACTCCAAGTTCTATGCGATCCGGGACACAAAGTACTTTATGTATTTCCGCTATTCGGAATCCCTTTATAAATATGACGAAGGGATTCTCAAGGTGACAAACTCGCTCGACGCGGCGGAATATTACAGGAAGAAGGATGAGAATGGCATAAAGGAATTCTATGTGGAAGCCTCACGTTCAGAGGCTGAGCGGGCTTACGATTATCTTGAAAAGGATGGAAGGTACTTCGTTAAGGTCAAACTTGAGGAAGGAATATTCGAGGTTGAGGTGAGGAATAGGCTTGATTCGGATTTCTATGAGATCAAGAACGCTGAATACCGGTTCAATGATGTACGGCTGTTTGTTCGCTTCCGCTATTCCCCTTTCTTGTACCGGTACGACAAGGGTTTTGTCAAGGTCACCAATTCATTTGACGCCGGACAGTTCTACAAGAAATAGGGCGTTGCCAATAGTCGTGGAGGGCTTTCTTTATCAAGGTAATTTTATTACATTTGCAAGACCGGTGTCTTGTGGCTCGGAGGGGGACGGAAGGCGGGAGGAAGTATCTGCCGATGGCTTACTTGAGGAAGAATGATGGATTCGGGGCGGCGACGGCACGGAAAGGAAAACAATAAGGTAATATTAAATATTCATTGATTATGGAACTTAAAGGATCGAAAACCGAGGAGAACCTGCGGACGGCGTTCGCGGGGGAGAGCCAGGCTCACACAAAGTATTTGTATTATGCGTCGAAGGCTGCGAAGGACGGCTATGTGCAGATAGGCAAGCTGTTCGAGGATACGGCGAAGAACGAGAAGGAACATGCGAAGATCTGGTTCAAGTTCCTGCACAATGGCGCGGTTCCTTCGACTGAGGAGAATCTTGCTGACGCCGCGGCAGGGGAGAACTACGAGTGGACCGACATGTACGCCGGATTCGCCAAGACCGCGAAGGAGGAAGGGTTCGATGAGATCGCTTTCCTGTTCGAGAAGGTCGGGGCGATCGAGAAGACCCACGAGGAACGCTACAGGAAACTGCTGAAGAATGTGCAGGACGGCGTGGTGTTCTCCAAGGATGAGGATATGATCTGGGAGTGCTCGAATTGCGGCCACATCGTGATCGGCAAGAAGGCACCGGAGGTCTGCCCTGTCTGCAAGCATCCGAGAAGTTATTTCCAAATCAAGGCTGAGAACTATTAAAATTATCGAATATGAAGAAAATCATCATTGCCGCGGCGGTGACGCTTGTCTCTATTTCTGCAAACGCGCAGCCAAAGCCGGCTCAGCCTGAGGCCGAGTACCAGTTCACCGTTCTGAAGGAGAACCCTATCACATCTGTCAAGAACCAGTACCGTTCCAGTACCTGCTGGTGCTTTTCGGCACTCGGATTCCTTGAGTCAGAGGCCATAAGAATCAAGAACATCAAGGACACGACACTCTACCCGGATTTCTCGGAGATGTTCGTTGTCTCGCATTCCTACAAGGACAGGGCTGTGAAATATGTCCGCACGGACGGCCACATAAACTTCGCCGCCGGTTCAGAGGCCGATGATGTTCTACATGTCATTGAGGACTACGGCCTTGTGCCTCAGGACGCGATGCCTGGACTCCAGCCTCTCCCGATTCACGGAGAACTCGACGCCACCACGAAGGCTTATGTGGAGGCCATCGCCAAGAATCCTAACAGAACCCTTTCCACGAACTGGAAGAAAGGCTTTGACGCCATCGTGGACAGTTTCCTCGGCGAGACTCCAGAGACCTTTGAATATAACGGGAAGACCTATACCCCAGCCTCCTACAGGGACGAGATGGGAATCGTTCCGTCTGACTATGTGACCCTCACTTCGTTCACCCACCACCCGTTCTACACTTCGTTCATCATTGAGATCGCCGACAACTGGAGGTGGGACTCCGCCTACAACATTCCTCTGGACGAGTTCATGGAGGTGATCTACAACGCTATCGACAAGGGTTATACCCTCGCTTGGGGATCAGACGTGAGTGAGAAGGGCTTCACCAGAAATGGAATCGGTGTGCTTCTCGATGATGTTAAGGCGACCACGGGCTCTGATCAGGAGCGTTGGATCGGCAAGGCCGGCGAGAAGAAGGAAGTTGTCGCCGAGTTGCCAAAGGAGGCTTCCGTGACCCAGGAGTCCCGTCAGGAAGGCTTTGAAAACAAGACCACCACTGATGACCACGGAATGCAGATCTTCGGTGTGGCCAAGGATCAGAACGGTACCAACTATTTCATGGTCAAGAACTCTTGGGGAACCGCAAGCAAGTACGGCGGAATCTGGTACTGCTCCGATTCGTTCGTGCGCGCGAAGTCCATGGATGTTCTTGTCCACAAGGATGCCCTCTCTAAGGATCTGAAGAAGAAACTTGGAATAAAGTAAATGAATATAATAAGACATATTCCCAACACGATTACCTCTATGAATCTCCTCTGCGGAGTTCTGGGGGTAATCGCTTCTTTGAACGGCAGGCTGGAACTCGGATTCGAACTGATGATCCTTGCCGCCGTCTTTGATTTCTGCGACGGACTGGCCGCAAGGCTTCTGAAGGCATATTCGGAAATAGGAAAGGAACTGGACTCGCTGGCGGATGATGTCAGCTTCGGAGTGCTTCCTGCCGTGATGCTTTACCAGATCAGCGGGACGGACATCCTGATCCTGAAATATTTACCGCTTGTCCTCGCCGCGTTCTCGGCGTTGAGGCTTGCCAAGTTCAATCTTGACGAGCGTCAGCACGACAGCTTCATCGGACTTCCTACCCCGGCCGCAGCGATGATCTGCGGCTCCCTTGCGACCCTCGTGACCGTTCGGCCGGACTGCTTTCTGGCGCACTGGTGCCAGGGACCGGTTTTCGTTCCGGTTCTGACATTGGTTCTGTGCTATCTTCTGATTTGTGAGATTCCGATGTTCTCGATGAAGTTCGGTGGCGGAAAGAAAGCCTCGAAACTGGAAGTGGCGAAACGAATCGCCTTTCTGGTCATTGTGGGACTGGCGATCATCATCGCGCTTGTCGAACGTTCCCATTGGTCGTTCATCTTCCTGACCAGTTTCTTGGGGTACGTACTTATCAATCTGGCGATGAGCGACTTGGTCGCAAAGAAATAGCGAATGGCCAAACACGTCATACTTTATGTCCACGGAATGGGCGGGGGCGGAGACAGCCGCATCCCGTCCATTTTGAAGGATAATCTGGGACCTGATTTCGAGGTAATCATCAGGACTTACGATTTTGATCCGGAAATCGCTCACGGTCAGCTGGCCGCTTGGGCGGAGGAGGTCCGGCCGGATCTCGTGATAGGGGAGAGTATGGGTGCCACGCACGCCATCGCACTGAGGGGTTACCCGCATCTTTTCGTTTCCCCGTCGCTGAACGCTCCGAGATATTTCGTGGCCTTGGCGTGTCTGACTTTGATTCCTGGCGTCACGGCTCTGTTCGACAGGATTTACCGGCCAAAACCGGGCGATCGCCAGAAACTGCATTTCACCTACAAACCTTTGAAAAAATGGAGGCGGGTCCTCGGCGACGCTTTGCAAAACACCCCACGCAACGGCGGCAAGGACTGTTTCTATGCCTTTTTCGGCACCCGTGACCATTACCGGCGCAGCGGCGTTGTCTCCATCCGTTCTTGGCGGAAATACTTCGGCGACGGCACCTGGACCACCTATGACGGCACTCACTTTATGGAGAATGAATATATTCTCTCGCTCCTCATCCCTAAGATCTATGAGGTTTTAGGAATTTAGATAAGACCGAACAGTTCGTGTGATGTTGTCCGAAGCAGTGACTGGATCAAGGGCCTCGGAGAGAGGCATCCCTTCCGGTGTGATTTGGAGCACGGCATCGAATCCGGCATTGAGAATCTGCTGTCGGTCAGAGACTTGGCCGGCGATCAGGATGACCTTGGGACGATGAACCGGAACAGTATGCGCTCTGACATATTCAAGAACCCCGACAGGTACTTTGCCACGGAGGGTCTGTGAGTCCGCCCGACCTTCGCCGGTGATGACAATGTCGCAGGACTCCAGCTTGCTGTCCAAGCCTGAAATGTCCAGAACCTTTTGAATCCCTTGAACCATTGACGCTCCGGGCACTCCGCCAAGCGCCCCTCCGATTCCTCCGGCTGCCCCCGCTCCCTGGATATTCAAGACATCTTTTCCTGAATATTTTGAATAGACTCCGCAAAGCATTGTTAGCCAGTCATCCAGCGATTCGACCATTTCGGGATCCGCTCCTTTCTGCGGCGCGAACATCCTTGCCGCCCCACCAGGACCACAGAATGGTACGGAAACATCGTAGAAGCCGGTTATCTTGCAGGAATCCAGCAATTTGTTACGCCTCGAGATGTCTATTCCGTGAATGTCTTTGAGAATGACATTTGGGATATTCCTTGAAACGGACTCTTCTCTTGGAGCGGCTCGCTGGATATTCCCGGAAAAGACCGATCCGCCGTCCTCCGGCAGAAATCTGTAGCCCAACGCTTGCAGAATTCCGGTTCCGCCGTCGCAGGTGGCGCTGCCGCCAAGCCCCAGCCAAATCTCCTCACAGCCATATTCAAGAGCGTCCGAGATCAATTCGCCTGTGCCGTAGGAGGTTGCAAGAAGGGGATTGAGCTCATCCTTGCGAAGGAGGCCAAGTCCGCTGGCCGCGGCGGTTTCGATGATGGCGGTCCATCCGATGATTCCGTATCTCGCTTTGATGGAACGCCCGAGCGGATCGTGGCAGGAAACCGTCCTGAATGATCCGCCCAGACTCTCCGTCATAATTGTCGAAAATCCTTCACCGCCATCAGAAACCGGAATGACTTCGGCCTCTCCATCGGCGAACGCTTTAAGAGCCGCCTTCCCGGCCTCAGCCGAGGTCAGACATCCTTTGAAAGAATCTATGGCGATGATTGCTTTCATAAAACCTTTGGATTCCTTGGCTGAACAGTTATTGTCAGACAGTTCTCCCGGGATATTCCTTGAGCCCGGCCTCCAGCGCGTCGAACGCCTTCTCAAGTTCCGGAACTCCTAGGACGTAGGCCAATCGGATCTGGTCGGCTCCGAATCCAGGGGTCTTGTAGAAGGACTTCGCCGGAGTCACCATCGTGGTCTGCCCGTCAAGTCTGAAATCCGTCAGCATCCATTTCGCGAACTTCTCGGCATCGTCCACCGGAATGCGCGCGATGGTGTAGAATGCTCCCATCGGGGTAGGGGAATATACCCCCTCCATCGAGTTGAGTCTGGAAATCGCATAGTCACGTCTGGCGACATATTCATTCCTCACTTCCGTGAAATAGGACTGTGGGGTGTCAAGCGCTCCGATCGAGGCGATCTGGCCGTAAACCGGCGGGCAGAGACGTGACTGGGCATATTTCATCGCCGCTTCCATCACTTCCTTGTTGTGGGAGACGATGCAGCCGATGCGGCAGCCGCAGAGATTGTAACGCTTTGAGACTGAATCGACGAGGATGACATTGTCGGCGAGACCTGGTATATTCATCGCCGAGAAATGCGGCTCGTCGGTGTAGCAGAACTCGCGATAGACCTCGTCTGAAATCAGGAAAAGGTTGTGCTTTCTGGCCACCTCCCCGAGTGCGAGCATATCCTCTTTTGAGTACAGTGTTCCGGTCGGGTTGCCAGGGTTGCTGATGAGAATGGCTTTCGTGCGTGGCGTCACGAGTTTCTCGAACTCTTCAATCGGAGGCACTTTGAACCCGCTTTCAATGTCGGTGTGGACCGCTTTGAGAATGATCCCGCTTTCAAAGCAGAACGTGTTGTAGTTCGTGTAGAAAGGTTCGATCACGATGAGCTCGTCGCCCTCGTCGCAGGCTATCTGGAGCGCAAGGTTGACCGCCTCGCTTCCAGCCACGGTGACGATGATCTCGGGGACAGAGACATCGATGCCGATGCTTCTGTAGTATTTCTCCACAAGTCCCTTGCGCAGTTCCGGCAGGCCCGCCGAATTGGTGTAGGAAACGTGGTCGAGAGTGTTTTTGCGCACCGCCTCAAGGGCGCATTCGGGGGATTTGATGTCAGGTGCGCCGACATTGAGGTGATAGACTTTGACGCCGTTGTTTTGGGCCGCGTCGGCGAACGGCACAAGCTTTCTGATAGCGGAAGCCGGCATCAGGCTCGATTTTTTTGATACTTTAACCATCTTGTCAAGGAGTTTTATACACAACTATCTTCAAAGATAGTGAAGATTTTTTTACCTTTGCAGTATGAATCAGTTTTAATTTGTCTGAAAGGTTTTTAAAGGAGAGGAATCTTTAGGCGGACGGATCAAGACAACGGTTCGGATTTGTACGAATTTAGAGTGATCCTGGCGGCAATGCCGTCTGGATGGTATTTGATAACAGTGAAGAGATTTTTTGCGGTAATATTGTTGGTTCTATCCGTCATTGCGGCTTCCAGCTGTTCAAGACGGGTCGAAAATGGCTATAGGACAATAGCCTACGTCAATTCCCTCCTGACTGATTCCCTTCCGGAGCTGCGGACATTGGCTGAAAGTAACGGCAAACCCTCCGGGGCGATTGTTCTTGTAGGCGATCCGTCGGGTTGCCTTCGCCTCAGTGAAAGGATGATGCTCTGTGACGATTTCGACAATATTGACGCGCGGAAAGTCAGCGACGGACTGCCGGACTTTGCGGGAGAGACGATCGTCTCTATCCTGAATTTCGCCGACACCGCCTATATGAACCTGCCTGCCACGAAAGACGGACAGACCGCCGTGCGGGAACTGACGGTAAACGGCGCGCTCGCCGCCCTCCAAATCCCTTCCCGCTGCAAGATCCTCATCATCTGCTGCCCGATTCTTTCTGAATATGGCGGGAGCGATGTCAGCGATCTCTTCGAAAGGATAGGCTGCGATGTTCCGGTAATATGTTCGTCAGACACAACGTTCTCATTCTCTGAAGCTTGCTTCCGTAAGATGAGGGAAAGGGACGCTTTCACGCACAACATTGCATACCCTGTCGCAGGGCTGTATATGGCGGTGCGTGATTCCTTGGATTCCAATGTGTCCGTCCTTCCGTTCGTTGACAGTCTTGTCCCGGCTTCGTACCCAGACACGGTCGGGGTTCTTGCTCCAAACACTTATTATTCCTATGTCGTACAAAATCAGCATTAGTCCGGAGGAAATAGAACAGCTGGAGCCTTCGAGCTTCCCAGGTAAGATTAAGGTTATTGACAACCAAGGCTTCGAGTTTCTCAAGGCCATAAGTTATCTGAGGCGGCAGAAGGTTATCGGTTTCGACACGGAGTCCCGGCCTTGTTTCTCGGCGAACCAGCCGCACTACGGGGTCTCCCTGTTGCAGCTTTCCGGCAAGGAGAGGGCTTTCCTGTTCAGGGTCAAGCTTATGGGAGGAATTCCTAAATCTCTTCGCAAGATATTGGGTAGCAAGGAAATAATCAAGGTGGGAGCGGCTGTCACCGATGATGTGCGCGGACTGAAGAAGCATCACGATTTCGAGCCGAAATCCTTCGTTGATCTTCAGAAGATGGTCTGGGAATATGGCATCAAGGACAAGAGTGTCAAGAAGATGGCTGCGATAATCCTTGGTGTGCGGATCTCCAAGACCCAGCAGCTTTCCAACTGGGAGGCGGATGTCCTTTCGGATTCGCAGCAGGCCTACGCCGCGACTGACGCTTGGATATGCCGTGAGATGTACTACAAGCTGTTGGCTTCGGAGAAGAATCCGTTGACTCCTGAGCAGATGCTTCCAAACCCTCCAAAACACACTGAAAATGACAAAGATAATATTAAAGAAAGGTAGAGAGGATTCTCTTTTGAGATTCCATCCGTGGGTATTTTCGGGTGCCATAGCCCAGATCGTGGGTGAACCGGCTGAAGGTGACATCGTCGGTGTGTTCTCTCAGGGCGGGGATTTTCTGGCTTACGGGCACTATCAGATAGGATCTATCGCCGTCCGTGTGCTGAGTTTCGCCGGCGAGGATGTCCTTTCGCCAGACTTTTGGAAGAATATGATCGCCCGGGCGCTCCGGGTACGTGTCGCCGCGGGACTGGCTTGTCCGGTTTCTCCGGCCGCTGAGCCTGTCGAAGCGACTGGCCTTGTCGAAAGGCCCGCCCTCACCAACTGCTACCGCTTGATCCACGGAGAAGGCGACGGTCTCCCCGGCCTGATCATAGACTATTACGATGGTGTCTGCGTTATGCAGGCCCACTCCGTAGGAATGTTCCGTGCGAAAGGCGCGATCTGCGAGGCCTTGAAATCCGTCTATGGCCCGTCCTTGAAGGCTGTCTATGACAAGAGTTCCGGCACCGCTCCGTTCAAGGCCGGCCTGGATCTCGTTGACGGCTATCTTTACCGTTCCGAGAGCTTCTCTGATGACGAGCAGATCGTCCTCGAGAACGGCCACAAATTCTTCGTCAACTGGACCGAAGGCCAGAAGACCGGCTTCTTCCTCGACCAAAGGGAGAACCGGGCCCTTGTCGGGAAATATTCCCGAGGCCGCAACGTCCTGAACCTCTTCTGCTACACCGGAGGCTTCTCCGTCTATGCCCTCGGCGCCGGCGCAGTTCACGTTGATTCCGTGGACAGCTCCCGCAAGGCCATCGATATGGTGGAAAGGAATATGTTCCTGAACGGTTTCGAGCCATCCCGACACACAGGCTATTGCGCCGATGCCATCGAGTTCCTGCGCAACGTCCCAGAGGACAAGTACGATCTGATGATCGTTGACCCTCCGGCATTCGCCAAGCATAGAGGCGCTCTGAACAACGCCCTCCGCGCCTACCAGCGCCTGAACGCCGCCGCGATCTCCAAGGTCGCTCCTGGAGGTTTGGTCTTCACGTTCAGCTGCTCGCAGGTGGTTGACAAGGAGGCCTTTGCCCTCGCCGTCTTCTCCGCCGCCGCCCAGACCGGCCGCAGCGTGCGGATCCTTGACCGTCTGAACCAGCCCGCCGACCACGCCGTAAACATCTATCATCCTGAAGGCGAGTACCTCAAGGGACTGCTCCTCTACGTTGAGTAGTGGATATCCTTAATTCGTCAGTAATCTCTGCCTTTGCACGGAGATTTATCATTTTTTACTCCCAGGATGTAAAAGTCTCGGATTTTTTATGTAAGTTTGTAACGTTTAAATCGCTGTGCTATGAAGAAATCCGTCATCTGTCTCCTGCTTATTCTTTCTGTGGGTCTTTGGGAAACTGAAATGTTCGCCCAAAGGATGTCTATCAACTGTTCCAACAGCACTGGCGCAAATCTGGATGTCACCGTTGTCCTGAAATCTCCAGAAGGGAAAAGCACTTCCTTCAGCGGAAACAAGCTGGAAAGCAAATCCTTCGACTGCGAACTGACTGAAAGGGGGGAATATTCATTGACGGTAATATTCAAGGAAAGTGGCAGTCGGAAGCCCGTCATCCCTTTCGGCACCTGCAAATTCACAGTGACCGGCGCGGAATCCTCCCTCAAAGCGGACGCCTCCTGCACCCTTGCCGATATGGTAATCCCTTGCGAATCTTTGAATATGTCCGATCAGTTCTCATCCAACTCCGCAGTCGAGTCCAGTGAATATTCCAACCGTCGTCACGGCATTCTTGTTGTCCGGAAGTTTTATCCTCAGTCCGCAGCGGACAATCTGAATGTCACCGATAATATTTCCGAGAAAACCTCCGCCTGGAACATTTCCGTCATCAGCATCGCTGAATGACGTGGCATTTACACCTTTGATAATCAAATTATTGAATAAACTCCTGGTGCCGAATCCTACACCAGGAGTCTACGTTTTCTCTTGACTATCAACCCGTTACCCGTCACGCTTCCTTTCTCCAATCTTCCAACCGACTTCTTGTCGTGATCTGTAACGGGTTTATAATGAACATATTCCGAAACGCCGCCATCCAATAATGACTGGCGGTATTTTGTAATTGATTATATGACAGGGAATTACTTGTCGAGGCATAAACAATAAAACCTCTGACAAATTTGCCAGAGGTTCTTGAGGAGGTGCCTAGCGGAATCGAACCGCTGTAGCAGGTTTTGCAGACCTGTGCCTAACCGCTCGGCCAAAGCACCGTTGATTGGAATACAAAGATAACGCTTTTTCTGTTATCCGCAAATATTTCTTCACTAAAACGGTTGGAAAAACTTTATAATATGCTGCCGGGCTGGCTGAATATTCCTTATTATTAAGTAAATTTGTAGGCTGGCGTGCCGAAAGACATCGCTGGTTCGGTTATGGAGTCTGCCGAGGAGATGAACTTGGTCACAGAGCTTGCCGAAGTGACAATTGTAGATGAATGCTGCTGAAGACGCTTCGGCAGGCTCAGCGAGCCGAAAGGAAATAGAAAATTAATGATGCTAAAATGAATATGAGAAAGATAATGTCATTGATGGCTGCCGTGTGTGTGTCTGCGGCGGTGGCTGTGGCGCAGGAGTCACCGATCAAGTTCGCGTTCCTGACTGATCTGCATTATTCGGCCGGAAGCGGCTCCGTAAAGGACCTCAGCCGTTGCGTCAAGGATGTCAACACATTGGAGGGACTGGATTTCGTCCTGATAGGCGGCGATCTGACGGATTTCGGAACGGACGAGGAGATCGCGGCGGTGAAGCAGATGCTGGACTCACTCAGGTACAAGTACTATGTCGTGGCCGGAAACCACGATGCCAAATGGTCGGAGAGCGGATGCAACACTTTTCTGAAGGTGTTCGGCTACGAGAACTACGAGTTTGAGTGCAAGGGGTGGAGGTTCATCGGCTGCAACTGCGGGCCGGATATGAGGATGGCTCCCGCGTTGATTCCGCAGGAGAGTATGGAATGGCTCAAAGGCCTCAAGTCGGGAAAGAAGACGATATTCATAAACCATTATCCGCAGGACACATCGGTGCTCAACTATTTTGATGTGACACGTGAGCTCAAGAGGATCGGCACTCGGTTCGAGATTGGAGGACACTGGCATAGGAATGTGGCGCTGGACTATGATGGCTTGCCAGGCGTTCTTGACCGCTCGACTCTGACGGCCGGAAGGCAGCCGGGCTACAATGTGTTCACAATCCAGAACGACAGCGTGACCGTTTCAGAAAGAAGACTTTACGGTTCCACTACCGTGCAGATGGAGCCTTGGTACACGAGGAAACTGACAGAGGTGAAGGACACCGTCACCTATGATGCTGACGGATTGCCGGCATCGTACCCTTGGATGCGCTACGATGTCAACAACGACAGTCCAGTCAAGGAGGTATGGAAGCTGAAGGATGACAGCAATATAGTCGCGGGCTTTGCCAGAAATGGAAACCGAGCCTGGTACACCACCGCTTCAGGCAATGTGCGCTGCATAAGCGTCAAGGACGGCAAGCGAATATGGACGAAGAAGTTCCCGGGCAAGATATTCTCAACTCCGGCCGTGCAGGGAAAATACCTTGTCTTCGGCTGCACCGACGGCAACATCTATGCGCTGAACGCCAAAAACGGAAGGACGATCTGGAAATATGCCGCAAGGAAATCCGTGCTGGGCAGTCCTGTGATATTCAATGGCAGGGTCTATGTCGGCGCTTCGGACGGTTGCTTCAGGTCCCTTGACTTGAAGACCGGAAAGGCTGTGTGGACATATTCAGACGTGCAGGGATTCGTTGAGTGCCGCGCCTATGTCGATCAGGAGCAGGTTGTGTTCGGCACTTGGGGGAACAGGCTTTATTCGCTTGACCCTCAGACCGGTGCGCTTCAATGGGAGTGGAAATGCGAGAAGCCTTCAAGGATGTACTCCCCGGCGGCTGTGTGGCCAGTCAAGGCATCAGGGAAGATATTCATAGCTGTTCCGGACAGAAGACTTTATGCGCTTGACGCTGCGACTGGAAAGGAACTCAGGCACTATGAGAAGTCCGCGCGCGAGGCGGTCGGTGTCTCGCCTGACGGGAAGAAGGTCTATTGCAAATCTATGTGGCACACAATTACTTCCGTTGATGCGGCGAGTCTTGAGGTGGATTGGCGGGCAGAGACTGGAGCCGGGTATGAGATTTCGCCGACCTCTATCGTCCGCATCGGAAATGAGGTGATAATGCCGACCGACAAGGGTAATATAATCGGCTTCGGCGCTGAGGACGGCAGCAGGCTTTGGGCCCGCAAGATCTCCATCGCGCTTGTGAATCCGATGGAGGTCTGGAGCGAAGGGGGAGTGACCTACATTCTCGCCTCCACAATGGATGGAACAGTGACATTGCTGCGGAAATAGTGACCCTTAATAAAGAGAATAGTTATATTATTGAATATGAAAAAAGCACTACTGATTCTGGCGGCAGCCTTTGCCGCCACCCCGCTTCTTGCGGAGAAGAACGGCAGGATGGAGCCGTGGCAGGACCCGAACGTGTTCGAGGAGAACCGTTTGCCGATGGCCGCCACCTTTGTCACCGACCAGCAGAAGACCCTGACACTGAACGGAGTCTGGAAGTTCAAATGGAACGAGACCATCGAGGGCCGCACAAAAGGCTTCGAGGCCGTGGACTACAACGATGCGGACTGGGGCACGATTCCGGTTCCGGGAATGTGGGAGCTGAACGGGTACAATGACCCGGTCTACCTTAACGTCGGCTTCGCCTGGAGAGGACACTATGAAAACAACCCTCCGTATCCTCCGACCGAGCGCAACTACGTTGGCCAGTACCGCCGCACTTTCAATGTTGACAAGTCGTGGATCGGGAAACAGATCGGCCTCTGCATCGGTTCCGCCACCTCCAACGTCCGTGTCTGGGTCAACGGAAGGATGGTCGGCTACAGCGAGGACAGCAAGCTGGAGGCCCGCTTCGACCTGACCAAGTACGTCAAGGCAGGCGAGAACCTCATCGCATTGGAGATCTTCCGCTGGTGCGATGGCTCTTACCTTGAGGACCAGGACTTCTGGAGGCTCAGCGGAATCGCCCGCGGGGTCTATGTCTATACCCGCGAGAGGGAGCGCATCGAGGATGTGAACGTCATCGCCGGGATGGACGGGAACTTCACTGTCAACGCAAAGGTTACCAAGGGCGTGAGGAACGTCCGTGTCGCCGTCATTGACAGAAACGGCAACCAGGTGGCCTACAGGGAGGCGACACCGGTAAAGGGGGAGGCTGTCTTGAATGGAACGGTCCAGAATCCTGACCTCTGGAGCGCCGAGATCCCGAACCTCTACACACTGAAAGTTACGGCTTCCGACAAAAAGGATGTTGTGGAAAGTACCTCCATCGATTTCGGATTCAGGACGGTGGAGATAAAGAACAGCCAGCTGCTTGTCAACGGCCAGCCTGTTCTCATCAAGGGCACTGACCGTCACGAGATGAACGCCGACAAGGGCTATGTTGTCTCCGAGGCGGATATGATCAACGACATCCGCATAATGAAGGGACTGAATATGAACGCGGTGCGCACCTGCCACTATCCGAATGACCCGCGCTGGTACGCCCTCTGCGACAAGTACGGCCTCTATGTGGTGGACGAGGGCAACATCGAGTCCCACGGAATGGGGTATGGCGACAAGACCTTGGCACGGCGATCAGATTACAAGGCCGCACATCTTGTCCGTGACCAGAGGATGGTCCGCAGGGACTTCAACCACCCTTCGGTGATCATTTGGAGTCTTGGCAATGAGGCTGGCGACGGTGAGAACTTCGAGGCCTGCTATGACTGGATCAAGGCCAGTGACCCTACACGCCCTGTCCAGTACGAAAGGGCCGAGATGGCCCGCCACACGGACATCATCTGTCCGATGTACGCCTCCCCGAAGAGATGCGAGGAGATAGTCCTGAACCAGCCGGGCAGACCGCTCATCCAGTGCGAGTACGCACACGCAATGGGCAACTCGATGGGAAATTTCAAGGAATATTGGGACCTCATCCGCAAATACCCGACCTACCAGGGCGGCTTCATCTGGGATTTCGTTGACCAGGCTTTCCGCTGGCCTTCCAACGAGGGCGGCACCGACCACATCTTCGCCTTCGGAGGTGATTTCAATGAATATGATCCTTCTGACGGCTCGTTCAACTGCAACGGAGTCATAGCTGCCGACAGGACCCTGCACCCTCACGCCTACGAAGTCCGCTACCAGCACAGGAATATTCACACATCCCTTGCCGGGCAGGGCCGCGTGAACGTTTACAATGAATATTTCTTCAAGGATCTGGGCCAGTACCGGATGCTTTGGAATATCACCGTAGACGGGGAGGTGGTGTCCTCGGGAGTCGTGGAGAACCTGAACGTCGCCCCGCAGAAGACTGAGACAGTGGACCTTGGCTTCAAGACCATCCCTCAGGCCGACGCAGACATATTCCTGAACGTTTCGTACGTCCTCAAGACAGCCGATGGCGTGCTTCCGGCCGGAACCGAGGTCGCTTACGACCAGATTATGCTTAAGGAAAAGTCTGGTGCCGCTTTCATCGCCGGATCCGCTTCCGTCTGTGGTAAGTCATTGGTTCACAGCGAGACTGCCGACTCGTATGTGTTCTCCGGCTCCTTCGCTTTCGCCGGCACGATGGCTGACCGTGCGGCTGACTGGACCGCCACGTTTGACAAGGCCACAGGATTCCTTGCCGGTTACACTGTGAATGGTGTCCAGATGCTTTCCGAGCCTTTGACCCCAGAGTTCGCCCGTGCCCCTAGCGAGAACGATATTGGTGCTAAGAAGATCCGTGAGATGTACAACACCTGGCGTTATCCGGCCTATAAACTCAAAGCTGGTTCACTTGTGGTTGACAAGGCTACAGATGGTGTCGGACTGATGTCTTTGGCCGCTGAATATGAACCTATCGCCGGTGGTGCGGCCATCGTGAGGATGTTCTACGAGATCTTCCCTGACGGAAGCATCAAGGCGACAGAGACGATGAAGGATGCCGGCGGTCTGGCCAAGGCTCCGTACCTTATGCGTTTCGGAATGAAGTTCGCGATGCCAGGTCGTTTCTCCACCGTGGATTTCTACGGCAGGGGGCCTTGGGAGAACTACTCCGACAGGAACACCGCCGCCGTTGTCGGCCGTTATGTGCAGAGCGTCAACGACCAGTACCATTACGGCTATGTCCGCACGCAGGAGTCCGGCACGAAGACCGGCCTGAGATATTTCCGCCTCCTTGACTCCAACGGCACCGGCCTTGAGGTCACCGCAGACGAGAGGTTCTCCGCTTCCGCCCTTCCGTTCTCGATGAGGGATCTGGACTGCCTTGAGAACGGTACTCCTAAGCGTGCCAACAAGACCAACACCCAGAACGGCGAGGCCCGCCACTCTCTGAACCTTAAGGCCAAGGCGCACGAGAACGACCGCGCCAACGGCACGACCTACGTCAACTTTGACCTTGTCCAGATGGGTGTTGGAGGAATCAACTCCTGGGGCACGATTCCTCTGGACCAATACCTCATCCCGGCCGCCGAGCGTGAGTTCACCTTCGTCATCCGCCCTGTGGGCAACTGAAATAATACCTGGCACCTAAAGCCTTGAATATGAACGAAAAGAGAAATGTCCTGATGTCGATAACGGCATCAGGACATTTCTCTTTCTCTTGAATATCAATAACTTGTCCGCCACGGGGCCAAACGCCCTTGGCAGACCCTAAGCACTGGATTACACAAGAACCTTCGCGATGATCTTGTGCAGTTTTCCTTCCGAGATCGCAGGGGCGTGAGCATCCTCCGGCCAGACGATAGCCATCTCTCCAGGAAGGAGATCAATGTAGGTCGTCGGTTTCTCGTCGGTCAGGGCGCAGTCGGAAGTCTCATCGTAAGGTTTTTTCCATCCTTTGATGTCCTCTGTCGCTTTCCATCCGATGGTTTCCGTTCCGCTGATCAGGAAATGTACATCAATGTACTTACGGTGTATCTCAAGAGGTTGCTCGTCCTTGCCCTTGCCGTCAGGACGTACATTGTTGACGAAAAGAGCGTCTCCATCGATCTCGTTACGACCTTCCGGAAGTTTGTTGAAATCGGTGATTTTTATGAATTCAAAGAGTTTTGCGAAAGCGGGGTTAAGGCATTCGTACCGGCCGCAATCCTTGATGTTTGTGATAATCATAATTGTGTCTATCTTTCTATGAACAAAGGTTTTACATTCAAATAGTCTCCGGTAGGGGAGAAGGATGCCTCCTTGATCCTGACCTTTTTCGTAAGAACCGGCTTCTCGGCGTTTATGGCCGCGATGAATGAATATGTCCCTTTCTCTATCGCCCAACCGGAGCGCAGCTCATCGTAGGAAGTGAGAAGGGTCTTCGGGATCCTTACTTCTACAGTCTGAGACTGGCCCGGGGCGAGAACCTCCGTTTTCGCGAAGCCTTTGAGCTCTCGGGAAGGCTTGTCCATATCCTTTCCCGGAGCCTTCACGTAAATCTGGACGACTTCCTTTCCTGAATATTTTCCGGTGTTCTCGACGTTGACTTTCACCACATATTCTTCACCAACCTCTTCGACATTCATCCCGCTGTACTTGAACTCGGTGTAACTCAGGCCGAAACCGAACGGGTAGGCGGTGCGGACCTTGTCCGTGATGTAATGACGGTAGCCTGAATATATTCCTTCACGGTAGTTGACGTAATCTACGTTCTCGATGTCGTACCGTTTTGTGACACCGGATGGAGCCGGACGGTAGAACGAGTAGTTTATCGGTTTGTCAGTCAGGATCTGCGGCATAGTGCCGGCTGTAGGATCATCGTAGTAACTCACTGGAATGCTCATCGGGAGTCTTCCGCTCGGGGTCTCCTTACCGGAAAGCACGGCAGCAATGGCGTGCCCCGCCTCGCATCCCGGCAGCCAGCTCATAACGATCGCGTCGGCCATATCCTGCCAGGCTGTCAAATCAACAATCCCTCCTACGTCCAACACTACGATCAGTTTTTTACCCTCGTTGTGAAACGCTGTGGAAACCTCTTTGATAAGCCTCATCTCTGCGTCTGACAGCAGATAACTGAACTGGTAGAGCCTGTCTTTCCCTTCTCCGAATATGCGTCCTATGGTGATGACGGCCTTGTCTGCTTCCTTGGCGGCCTGTTCAAGAACGGTTCTTGAAGGCAGAGCCTCTGACGGACGCTCAGCGTCCACGAACCATTTGTCAAACTTTCCGTTGATCCTGCGGGTGTTGAACCTTTCGTACTTAAGACAGTCATTGTAGAACTCGTCCGTGGCTTTGTCGAGCCCGAAACCGGCGTCAGAGAGGCCTTGTTTGAGATTGATAACGTACGAGCCGTTGACATTCCCGGCTCCTGTCCCTCCAGTGATAAACTCGTAGGAGGTAACGCCGAACAACGCGATCTTTGACTCAGGAACCAAAGGCAAAGACTTCGCCTCGTTCTTCAGGAGTACGATTCCCTCTTCGGCGGCTTTCCTGGCCACGGATGCGTTATGCTCAAGGTTAGGTTTGTTGGAATATTCATAACCTTTGAATCGAGGGCATTTGACAATCAGCCTCAGCAGTCGGGCCACAGCCGTGTCAACGGTCGCCATAGGCATCGTTCCGTCATTGATCGAGCTGACAAGACGTTTGTAGTGTTCGTCGCTGCCAGGCTGGATCATATCATTCCCGCTTGAGACAATCTTGTCGGAATGAAGTCCGGCCGCCCAATCGGTCATAACAAGTCCGTCGTAGCCCCAGTCATTCCTGAGCACACCTGTCGCCAAGTCATAGTTCTCGGCGGCGAGCGTTCCGTTCACATAATTGTACGAAGTCATAACGGTCCACGGATCGCTTTCCTTGATGGCGATCTCGAAGTTCCTTAGGTACAGCTCCCGAAGCGCTCTGGGAGAGACCCTTGCGTCAAGGTAAAGCCTGTTGAGCTCTTGGTTGTTGGCCGCGAAATGCTTGATGGATGTCCCGACCCCTTGGCTCTGGATTCCATTGATGTAGCCGGCCGCTATCTTCCCGGCCAGCAGCGGATCTTCGGAGTAATATTCGAAGTTTCTGCCGCACAAAGGATTACGCTGAATATTAATGCCTGGAGCAAGTAAGACATCGACACCATATTCAAGAACTTCGTTGCCGATGGCCTTTCCGACCTCTTCGACAAGATGAGGATTCCAGGTGGATGCCAGGGATGTCCCGATAGGGAATTTGGTGCAGGGGCGGTCATCTATCCTGACACCGGCGGGACCGTCCGCCAGCACAATCGCCGGGATTCCAAGCCTTTCGATCGGATGTGTCGTTCCGGCCGCACCTTTGACGTAAAGTGTGGTGTAGCCAACCCCGTCAAACGCCTTTGAGCCGCTTCCAACAAGCAAGGCGGCCTTTTCCTCCACAGTCAATTCGTTGACTATCTGTGAAATATTATCACCGTTCAGCTTCAGGGGTGAGCCCGCAAGCAGAACGGTGACAAGAAGTGAACCTATCATATATTACGTTATGATTTGTCCATAAGTGAGAAAATCCTGCCGCGGACCTCATCGATGGTGCCGGTTCCGTCAACCTCCTGATACTTGCCGGCCTTCTTGTAGAACTCTACGAGCGGTTCGGTCTTCTCGTGGTAGGTCTTGATCCTGTTGTTGATGGTCTCTTCCTTGGCGTCATCCGCACGGCCTTCGATGGCGGCCCTGTGCTGAATACGCTCCTTGATCATAGCGTCAGGGATCATAATGGAGACAACCGATGTGACGGCCTCGCCGTTCTTGGCCAGCATCTTGTCGAGAGCCTCGGCCTGCGCGATAGTGCGTGGGAAACCGTCAAGCAGGAACCCTGAGACACCGGTAACGCTCTTGAACTTGTTCTCGATCATCCCTTCCACGACCTCGTCCGGAACGAGCTCACCGGCGTCGATCAGAGCCTTGGCCTTGAGGCCGAGCTCTGTGCCGTTGGCGATCTCACCGCGGAGAAGCTCTCCCGTGGAAAGATGGCAGAGATTGTATTTTTCAACCATTGCTGAGGCCTGGGTGCCTTTCCCGGCGCCCGGAGGGCCAAAAAGAATAAAATATTTCATATCTGTGTCCAATACATAAATGTCTTTGAGGTTTCTGCCGAGCTCGTTGTAGTCCAGTCCGAATCCAACGATGAAATCGTCCGGAATCTCCATAGCCACGTAGTCGAGCTTGACATCCTTGGTGTAGGAAGCCGGCTTCAGCAGCATTGTGCAGATCTTAGTCTCGACGGCTCCCTTTTCCTTCAGGAGCTCCTTGAGAGCCACGATTGTGTTGCCGCTGTCCACGATGTCTTCCACCACGATCACACGCTTGCCCTCGACGCTTCTGGTCATCCCCATCGTCTCGCGGACTTTTCCGGTAGTGTGGGTTCCATCGTAGGATGAGAGTTTGATGCATATCAGCTCACAGTTGAATGTCAGCCTTTTCATCAGCTCGGAGGTGAACATCAGCGAGCCGTTCAGCACGCACAGAAGTACCGGGCAGTCGGTGCTACCCTCGAAGTCACGGTTGATCTTCCCGGCTACTTTGTCGATGGCTTTCTCAATCTGCTCGTTCGGAATGAACGGCTTGAAGGATTTGTCGAATAATCTGACGTTGCTCATTGCATTGATGGTGTTATATTAAAGGACAAAATTAGCAATATTCCATAAAAAATAGAAAAAACATACCATCGTTTTATTTTTCTTTTCGTTATTTACGTTTCTTTGCCTTATCTTGCCGCCCAGAACTGAATGACTATGAATATCAAAGGAAACTTCATCATTATGCTTTGCGCGCTGCTGTCAGTGGCCCCGCAGGCACTGGCTCAGACAGATGAGAGGCTCAGGGCGATCGTCCGCCTGACAGGAGCCGGTTCTGAGGAGGAACTGGACGAGAGCGAGATAGAAAGGTACACTGTTTTTCTGTCACATCCATTGGAGATCAACACTGCGACCGGAAGCCGTATGCTTTCCAGCGGACTCTTGAGCCAGTATCAGATAGCCAGCTTGATTGACTACCGGACACGGACGGGGGATATTCTTTCATTCTCGGAGTTGGCCTCAGTCGAGGGCTTCGGAGAGGATGCGGCAAATGCCCTTAAACCATTCATCTCCCTGCGTGGCCGGTCGCTTCCCGGGCAACCTTATAAATCCTCAAGAAGCGTCAGCAACGAGGCCTTGGCCAGATTCGCGGTCAAAGGTGATGAATATAACTACGGCGCGAAGTACCGGTTGGGTTATGGCGACGCTGCGGAACTGTCATTGGCGGCAAGGACAAAATATTCAGATAAAGAACAATTCCCTCCGTCAGCTTGGTCGGCGAACATTGTATATTATGGTAAAAAGAGATTGGGAAAAGTCATTGTGGGCGACTTTAACGCAAGGTTCGGGCAAGGGCTGGCGCTTTGGAGCGGAATGTCTCTGTCGAGTCTTTCCTCATCTGCGTCCTTCAGCAAGAGGCCTTCAGGCATTTCCCCGTCCTGGTCTTGGTCAGGAATCGGGTCGCATAGGGGAGTGGCTGCGGATTTCTCGTTCGGGCGCTTTGTGGTCTCGTCCTTGGTCTCGTTTCCGGGGCTAAGGACTTGGTGCGAGAGCGGCAAGAAGGCGGAGATCTCTTCTTTGACCGGCGGTAACGTGGCCTATTACGGACGGCAAGGACAATTCTCGCTGACCGGCTACTGCCTTACTGACCAATTGAATATGTCAGGTAAACCAATCGGGGGAAAGGTGTCCGGAGATTTCCGTTACTCCTGGCGAGGTGTGGATATGTTCGGAGAGGCCGTTTATGATTTCCTCGGAAACTGCGCAGGATTTGTTACCGGGGCTGTCGTACCTTTAGGGGATGATTGGAGACTGTCATCAGTCATACGCTATTATCCGGCTGATTTATCTTCGGATTACACCGGTGGGGTAAGAAGCTGGACAAAGGCTTCGGACGAGGCCGGAGTCGCTGTCGGAGTGGAACGGTCCGGAATCGTGGCGACTGTGGATTATGCGATGAAGGATGGAGAACATTCCCAAAGGCAGCTGAAGGTTTTGCTTAAGGCACCGTTGCAATTGTCTGGAACATCGGTGCTTACCGTGAGGATTACGGAGCGGTTCCGGCCTTATGAGGAGATTCTTAAGTACCGGACCGGGGCCAGATGTGATTTTGATTGGTCCAGCTCTGGACTGTCAGCCCGTTACGGTCCGTCCGACAAACCGGCTTGGAAAATGCGGGTACGCACCGAAGGCCTTCTCTGCCGGTCTCTCGCAGGCTTGGGCTATGTTGAGGGTGGAAGAAAGACCGAGGGGTTCAGCGCTTACCTTCGAGGGACGATATTCATAGTCGATGATTGGGATGACCGGATATATTCATACGAGCGGGACGCGCCGGGCAATTTCACCGTGCCTGCCTATTATGGGAGAGGCTGGAGCGCTTCCTTGGTCGCAGGGAGCAAGTTCAGGTTTGGAGCTAAAAAGACTAAGGCTCTGAAATGTTACCTCAGAGCCTCCACTGTCAGATATTCATTTATGAAAGAGCCCAAACGTCCTTCGTCTGAGGCGAAGGTTCAATTGGTGCTTTACTTGTAGATGCGGATCTTCTGTCCGATGCTCAGGTTTGTGCTCCGAAGATGATTCCACTTTTTGAGTTGGTTGACCGTCACGTGGTACCTTACGGCGATCTTGCTGAGCGTGTCACCTTTCTTCACCTTGTAAGTGATCGTGCCGCCGGATGAAGTGGATCCGTCGCTAGGCTTGTTTGTGTCTAGCAGGGCCTGGGGGTTGAGATATTCGGCGGCCTTGTAGGTGTAGATTGAATCCTCGTGCGCGATGAAATCACTTGAGTAATTGTACGGAATGCGGAGGATGTAGGTCCCGCTGTTGCCGGGGATGACATCCTTGATATATTGCGGATTGAGATTCCGGAGTTCATCGACCGAGATTCCAACCAATTCGCTTATCTGCTTGAAATGTAGGTTCTTGTGGATTTCGAACGTGTCCAGTTGGGCGGGCATTTGGACGCTGGCCGGCACGAGGCCGTATTCCTTGCTGTATTTGATGGCGTACATCGCGCCGACAAACGCCGGCACGTAGCCCCTTGTCTCACGTGGAAGATAGTTATAGACTGACCAGAAATCTCTCTTGCCGCCGCTTCTGCGGATTGCTTTGTTGATGTTGCCCGAGCCGCAGTTGTAGGAGGAGATAGCGAGATTCCAATCCCCGAATACGTTATACGAGTCTGTCAGGTAGCGCGCAGCCGCGTCGGCGGACTTGAACGGATCGAGCCTCTCGTCCACGAACGAGTTGATTTCCAGACCGTAAAGCTGTGCTGTCCTGAACATAAACTGCCACATCCCTTTAGCCCCGGCTCTTGAGACGGCGACCGGATTCAGTGCTGATTCGATGATTGCCATATACTTCAGCTCGTCCGGCAGGTTGTACTTGTTGAAGGTCTCCTCGAAGATCGGCATATAGTACTTGCACAGTCCGAGGATGGTGCCCATCTTGGTCGGCATCTTCTCGGAGTAAAGGATCATATAGTTGCGGACCTTCTCGTTGTAGGGGAGTGTGATGAATGAGTTCATCTTACGGAACCTTTCCATCAAAACCTCATCCGGAACATTCGTCGTGAAGTGGACAGAGTCCATATCATAGCCGTTCCCTTCCTCGTTCTTTCTGGCCTGACGGTGCAGGTACCAGATGCTGAGCAGGCTGTCAGTGACATCGGCGTTGTATTCCTCCGGACTGAGTCCTGCGGCGGTCTTGAACCGGTTCTCCTCATAGACATCGATCATCTCATCGGCGATGCTGTCCCTGAGCCTGTTCTCTTTCCGGACCTCATCCAATACCTTGAGCAATGAGTCCACCTGAGCCTTGAGTTCCTGATTCTCCTCCTTTATCTTTTTCTTGAATATCTGAGCGTCAGCGTTTTCCTGAAAGGCAAACATCAGCAGACATAGCAATGCCGTTATTGTGTATGTGGTCCTTCTCATCAGTCAAATGTTGTTAAAACGTGATTCCTACCTTAAGGCCGATGGCGTTGTCGCCGAAAGCCCCGCAGCCGAAGCCTCCGCCGGACGGAATCTTCATTTCCGGTGCGCAGGCATATTCATTATAAGGTGTGATGACTGTGGGCGACACATTGAGTGTCAAGTCATCACTTATCTCGAAATCCTGCATATAGGCGAACACGTTGGCGTCTATCACCTGAAGCAGATAGCTCCCGACAAGCGCGACCACCGAATAGTCCCTGTACCTGCGGTAAACGTTTCGGAAATACAGCGCCCTCTCCGCTGGAATGCTTCCCTGATAGCTGCCGTCTGTCGCCGTCGCCTCGTTGTGTATCCGTTTGTACCTTTTGTAGTTCTTGCTGTTCAGCGCGTAGAAATGGTAGGAACCGATCATCATTCCCCAATATATCGGAATCTTCCAATATTCACCGTTGTACGCCTGCCCCAATCCAGGAAGGAGGATTGAATATATCGTCGCCTTTCCCGGCTGGTTCTTCACATCTCTCTTATAGTTGACGACTCCGTCCATCAAGGTCGCCCAATAGATGAGCCCGGCGCTGGCGAACATATACGTGGCCATATCCCTGGAACGTGTGTCCAGATCAAATTCCATATTCGGGTCAAGCGCCATAGCGATGTCATAGCCCTTCTTGGAGTGCCTGTACTTGCTGTTGTAGTGGATTCCCAGTCCAAGGGTCGTTCCGATGCTGCCGTAGATTATCGGCAGCTTCCAGTACTGCTTGTTGTAGATCTGCTCGGATCCGATGAACACTGTCGAGCCGGCGAACATCGTTCCGATCCTGAGTGTCGTGTCCTTGTGGCTGACGCCTCTGAAAAATTCCCGGAATGACCACATCTTGTCCACTGAATCCCTTGCCGATGTCGTGTCGTTAGGGTTGTTGTAGGTCTGGTTGAACGCCTCTTCCCTGAACTGCGCTTTCGCGCCCGTGGAAAAGGCCGCCAGGCAGACAAGTGCCAAACATATCCTGAGAATCAGATTCTTCATTGTTCTTCTTAGATGTTCGAGTCCTCAAGGGCCTTGAGGAACCTGCTCACTTCCTCGTCGGAGTTGAACTTGATTGTCATCGTTCCCTTTCCTGAGGCCGAGCGTTTCAGGCTGATGCTGTTATCAAAAAACTTGCCGATGTGCTCCAGAACCCTGTAATATTCGTCCGGAAGTTCCTGCTGTTTTGTGGCAGTCTTGGTGTTTTCGTCCTTGCTAAGTTTGTGAACCTTCTCCTCCAGCTGGCGTACCGAAAGGCCGTCCTTGATCACGAGGTCGCAGAGAAGTTCTTGAATATGAGGGTCCTCCACTCCGAGAATAACCTTGGCGTGGCCGATGCTCAGAAGCCCGGTCTTGAGGTCGTGCTGAACCTTGGTCGGGAGTTTGAGAAGCCTGAGGTAGTTGGCCACAGAGGCGCGTTTCTTGCCGACACGCTGTGCCATCATCTCCTGTGTGAGGTCGCATTCGTCCATCAGTCTCTGGTAGCTCATCGCCACCTCGATCGGGTCGAGATCCTGCCTTTGGATGTTCTCCACGATGGCCATCTCCAGCATTCCCTGGTCGTCCGCCGTGCGGATGTAGGCCGGTATGATGTCCATCCCCGCCCTCTTGCAGGCCTTGAAACGGCGCTCTCCGCTGATGATCTGGTAGCGTCCGTTCTTGAGTTTGCGCACCGAGATCGGCTGGATGAGTCCGAATGTCCTGATCGAGTCCGCCAGTTCCTCCAGAGCCTCGTTGTCGAACGCCATACGCGGCTGGTAAGGGTTCGGCTCAATCAGGTCCACAGGGATTCTGAGCACGTCACCGTAGTCCTGCTCCGGCTTCGAGCCGGCGATTTCCTTATTGATATAACCTACCGGTTTTCTTTCCGGTCCGATTGTCTGGATGTCTCCCAGAATGGCGCTGAGCCCTTTGCCCAGCCTGCTTTCCTGTTTATTGCTGCTGCTCATAATCTTTAGTTCTCGTTCTTTTCCAACACTTCCTTGGCAAGGTTCATATAGTTGGTGCTGCTGTTGCTGAGCACATCATAGAGGATGATCGGCTTGCCGTGCGAAGGAGCCTCGCTGAGGCGGATGCTCCTCTGGATCACCGTATTGAACACCATATCCTGGAAATGCTCCTTGAGCTCGTTCACAACCTGAGCGTGAACCTTTGTCCTGCCGTCGAACATCGTCACGACGAATCCCTCTATCGTAAGGGAAGGGTTAACCCCGTTCTGCACCAACCTGATCGTTTGGAGCAGCTTTCCGAGTCCCTCAAGGGCGAAGAACTCCGGCTGCACGGGAATCATAACGGAATCCGCCGCCGAAAGGGCGTTGATGGTGATGAGACCCAGGGAAGGGGAGCAGTCGATGATGATGTAGTCGTAGTTGTCACGTATCGGGGCCAGCCTTTTCCTCAAGATTGTCTCCCGGCCCTCCACATCGATCATCTCGATCTCCGCTCCGACAAGGTTGATGTGTGACGGAATCATCTGAAGGTCAGGAAGCTCCGTCTGGATCAACGCATCCTGAATGTCAATCTCGCCTATCATAACCTCGTAAATGGTCCTCTTCTCATCGTTGTCCGGAGAGAAGTTCAGACCGGAAGTCGTGTTGGCCTGCGGGTCGGCGTCGATGATGAGGACCTTCTTCTCCAGCACCGCGAGCGACGCAGCGAGGTTGATCGCGGTCGTGGTCTTTCCCACTCCGCCTTTCTGATTGGCTATTGCTATGACTTTTCCCATATCCTGTGTGTATATTCAAATTTCAAAGTTACGGAAAATCTCTTGAAATGACGAATAAAATCATTCGGTCTTGTTCGTTTTTCCCGTTCTGAACTCTTGCGGCGACATTCCGGTCTCCCTGCGGAAGAACCTGCACAGATACGACGGATCGAGACCGTCAGCGGAATCATCACCCCTCGAACAGGCACGGCTTCGGTGCGCTGCGTTTTCCATGATCCGGGATAGCCTTTCAGAAGCGAAAAAGGGAAATAATCGCCAGTAAGTGCTCGGCGGCACTCACGGGAGGCGAAAAGTGGGGTAAACGTTTCCCAAGAGTGCGGGATGCACTCTTGAGGAACAAAAGAGGCCGAAAGTGCTGCCGATGGGGTCAAGCGTAAAGTGCATAAGTCCAAATCTATTTCAAGCCGGATCGACATCAAGCGCGATGTGGCCTGAATATTTTTTATCCTTCTCGAAGCGTTCCACAGCGGCCGCCAGTGTTTCCTTGTTCCTCACGAGCGACCTGTCTTTCGGCAGCAACACCCTGATCTGGCGGATGTTCTGGTTCGAGATCTTGTCGATTGCCGGTGAATATGGCCCTATGACATTCGGACCGTTCTGCACGCCGGGGGCGAAGCTGACCTTAACCGCCAAAGCCGCCCGCAGGTACTCTCCGAGATCCCGGCTCAGCAGATCCACCCTTGCCTGATTGTAGTCCTTGATGATGACTCCTATGACTCTTGAATATGGCGGATAGCCGAACATCTTTCTTTCTCCGAGGAACCGGGCCATCGTGCCGTTTTCGTCCAGTTGCCCCTCTATGCTTTGATAGACAGGATGTTCCGGTTGGGAGGTCTGGATGACGAACAGACCTTTCTCTCCCCGTCGTCCGCAACGTCCTCTGAACTGCTCCAGAAGCTGGAGTCCTCTCTCGTCCGCCCTGTAGTCCTCCTGTCCGAGAATCGAGTCGGCCTGAAGCACGGCCACAAGAGACAATCCGCTGAAATCGAATCCTTTGGCGACCATCCTTGTGCCGATGAGTATGTCGATTTCCCCATTGGAGAATTTTCTGATCACGTCCGTCTCATATTTCCGGCTCTGTGCCGTGTCGCTGTCCAGTCGCGCTATCCTTGCATTCGGGAACAGTTTTGCGGCCTCTTCTTCGATTTTTTGCGTGCCGGATCCCAGCGGCTTCAGCTCACCGCCGCACTTCGGACATTTCCCGGTATATTCATACACCCTGCCGCAGTAGTGACAGACGAGTCTTTCGCTTCCGTCGGCGCGCCGGTGCAGGCTCAGGCTGACGTTGCAGCAGCGGCATTTCGGGATTTCACCGCACTCCTGGCACTGCACTATCGGGGAATATGCCCGCCTCTCTCTGAGTATCAGCACTTGACGTTGCTCGCCGAGGCATCTGCCTATGTGCTCGATAAGTTTTCTGGAGAAGTTCCCGATCATTCCGTTCTTGCGTCTCTCGGCAATAGTGTCGATGATCTCGATGTCCGAGTCTGCCGCGTCGTAGAACCGTTTGTTCAAGGAGACAAGCCCGTAACGCCCTACGCTGCAATTGTAGAGCGACTCCAATGACGGCGTGGCCGAACCCAGTATGACATTGGCACCGAATATCTTCGCCATCATTATCGCCGTCTCGCGTCCGTTGTACCGAGGGGCGGGGGAGTCCTGTTTGTACGACGTGTCGTGCTCCTCGTCCACAATCACCAACCCCAAATCCTTGTGCGGCAGGAATATGGCGCTTCGTGTCCCGAGGACAACATAGCCTTTCCCCTTGGAAGGCTCCCCGGCGTGCCTTAGGACGGTGGCAACTTCCCGCTTTCTGGACATAGTCTCGCCGGAATGGAACACCAATAGTTCCTGAAAAGTCTCGCTGATCCTGTCCTCCAACTGTCTGCTGAGCGCTATCTCCGGCACCAGATAAAGCACGTTCTTTCCTCTCTCCAGCGTCTCCTGCGCCAGTTTCATATAAATCTCCGTCTTTCCCGATCCCGTCACCCCGTGCAGCAATGCCGGCTTCCCCTTGTAGAAAATCTCTTTTATCTTTGAATATGCCTCCTCCTGTGCTGCTGACAGCACAATTTCATTTTTGCTATCTGTCTTGAACGTGTCGCTTTGTATGTATCCATTTGTGAGACGTTCTAAGTTTTTGAGAGCTATGTGTTTTTCATGTAGATACTTATTTTTAGAGGTTTCTTTTATTGCCTTATCAGCTGCTAGCTGAAGTTTGTCAATTTTTTTTATTAATCTTGCGACTTCTTTTGACCTTTGTAGTTTAGCCTTGTTTTCATCCTTAACAATCGGGTATGCGGCCAAGTAAACCTCGCCTATTGTACACAAATAATATTCAGAGATCTTGCGCCAAAGTTCAATTTCTTCCTTAAGAACATCGTCTTGATCGTTAGCAATACCATCAATTGGTTTGATCTTATCAACTCCTATCGCTTCAATATCCCTTCTTGCAATATTATTGTTGCAGATTACTCCTATATAATTGGCATTGTTAAAATTGACATAGACTTTCTTCCCTACTTCGAATGGTTGTATAGTGTAGTATATAGGCTCCCACTCCAGCCGGAGCGGAAGGATAACTTGTATGAAGATCCTGCCTGTCATAGCAGCGAATTTAGCCAAAAACATCCACTCGGCGAAGAAAAATGCAATTTCTTCTCAAAAAAATTTGCAACCAAAAGAAAAATGCCTATCTTTGCAATCCCAAACGGAAACGGTGTCGTAGCTCAGATGGTAGAGCAATGGACTGAAAATCCATGTGTCGGCAGTTCGATTCTTCCCGACACCACTCCGAAGCCCTGCAGAATGTTCTCTGCGGGGCTTTTTCGTAACCAGATCCGTTCTCGATCTTTTGAATCCTGGATCAAGTCCAACACCCGGAGCAGGGGAAAAAGTATGTGTTTAGGCATATATCTTCGAAAGCCTGTAAAGGAAATACGGAAGCTTTCCTATAGGTGTGTGACAAGATAATGTCATCGGCAAGATTAGTCTTGCGAAAGTTGCGATTTAAAGAAGATTTTAAGATATTCGTATAAGAATATAAGACTATGCCTGACACGATGACCAAAGAGCAGCGGCATAATTGTATGTCGCGGATCAGGGGAAAGGACACACGGCCGGAGATGGTCGTGCGAAGATGGCTGCATTCGGAAGGGTTCAGATATTCATTGCATTCCAGAAAGCTGCCGGGGTGTCCGGACATCGTGCTGAGGAGATACCACACTGTGATATTCATAAACGGGTGTTTCTGGCACGGGCATCCGGGATGCGACAAGTTCAGGATGCCTCGGTCGAATGTGGAGTTTTGGCAGGAGAAGATCCGGCGCAACAAGGAGAGGGACGCGCAGGAAGTGGCGGCACTTGAGGCGTTGGGCTGGAATGTGATTGTGGTCTGGGAGTGCGAGCTGTCCAGGCAGACCAGAGATTTGACGCTGCGGAATTTAGCGGATGCGGTGAGGCGGAACATCGAGCCGGAGTTGATTCATCCTATTCCATTGTCTGTGCGGAAACTATCATTGAAGGAATAGGTTGCAAACGGGGATATTATTTCGTATATTCACGGAAATATTCAATGAATATGAAGTCTTTAAAGATGCCGCGTCAGTTGGCGCTTTGTATTTTCATCCTTTCGTCGGTAGGAAATCTTGCCGGCAAATTCATCGGCGGAAATATTCTTCCGATGTGCACCAAGCCTTTGATTGTGCCGTCTCTGGCGTTGTTTTGTTGGTTGCTTTTGAAGGAGAATGATGTCCGTGGACGCAAAGTTTTCACTTTGATGCTGGCTTTGGCGTTCGGGGCGCTTGGGGATGTCTTGCTTATGTTCAGCGGTCAGGGCTTTTTCTTGGCAGGACTGTTTGCCTTTCTCATCGGGCACCTGTTCTATTTGTGCACAATTCCATTCCCGGACAAAAATGGACATAGACGAATATTCAGCGTCGCTCTTTTCGCGGTATTGGTCACGATTATGAGCATAGCATCTCAATTGTTCGCGGTGAAAGGCTTTATGGGAATGTGTGTCACGGTCTATGCCTGCGTTTTCGCATTTGTCCTCCACGCTGGAATAATGGCCGCGATTGAAACTAAAAGCCGTCTTTATGTTGTGACCGTCGTCGGTTATGTCCTTTTTGTCATATCTGACACGATTCTGGCGACAGGAGTATTTACTGATCTTAAAATTCCGATGCGTGGTTTATGGGTGATGCTGACGTATATTCTCGCCCAGTTCCTCATCGCCGTTTCGCTGACCAAGGAGGAAATCCGGAAACATCTTATGATAAATGCGTCCGCAAATTGATAATTATTCCGAAATTTATTAATTTTGCATCGCAAAACACGGAGGATTGTCCGAGTGGTTTATGGTGCTTGTCTCGAAAACAAGTCGGCTGAAAGGCCCCACAGGTTCGAATCCTGTATCCTCCGCAAAATCGCTGTAATGAACTAATAGACAATAATTTACGGGATTTTTTCTGAGAAAAACGGGACAAAGACGGGACAAAGACTTTTCCTTGTATGATGCGCTCAGCGCATTGTGCAAAGAAAAAAAATTGTGTTAACGCCACCTATTCCATACATAGATTTCATTCCTCCGAAACTCGTTACCGGAGACGTCTGGTACATTTCATATTCCTGCATTTACCCACCGACCGGCAAGATGAGACGGATCCGCATAAAGCTGAACCGCATCGCATCGTTGCCTGAAAGGAAGCGTGTAGGCCGGAAGATCATAGCCGACCTGAGCATCAAGCTGCAAAGGGGCTGGAACCCTTTCACCGAAAGGATAGCTCCCAAGGCTTATGCCCTTATGTTCGAGACACTTGACAAGTTCCTTGCGGTCAAGACGAAAGACAACCGCCTCGACACGGTCAGAGGCTACACCTCCTACGTCAAAATATTCAAAAAATGGTTGCTTGAGCACGGTTTCGATGAAGCCTCCTATGTCTGTTCCTTCGCCGAAAGTGATGCCATAGACTTTATGGATGACAGGGATCTGGCCGTCTCCGCCAGAACCTCTTGCGATAAATACCTTTGCCTTCACAAGTTGAGAAACTGAAGGGTCCTTTTTGCCTTCTTCCATATCTACGAAACGTGAATTCTGGACAATTTTCCACCGATGTCATTCAACGCCCTGTTCAGAGTGTCAAGTTCACTTTCGGTGAATTGGGCTGGTTTCCCGTTGACAGGAAGTCCGTTTATCCTTTGGTACAGCCAAGCCCTTGATTTATTGAAATAGGTTTTGGCTATATAAGCAAGGCTGATTGCCGGCAGAACTTCTTCCAACTGTTTGCGTACCAGAATCTCGTCAACTTTACGGTGGGTTTCCTGCAATTGAAGTTTCATTATTTCTGCGACCGCAGCCGGATCCTCTTCGCAGACCCGATGAATTTCTTCATTGACAGCGACTCTTTCCTTTTCGTTCTTTGCACTAATGAATCTTTCCTTCAGTGCATCCATCTGTTCCTTCGTAACCATATTCCAAAAGAATTTGTCCCGGCCTACGCCGGGAGGTTTTACATCATCTTGAGTTTCTCTACGAGTTCATCAATCGAGTCTTCCAACCAAGAGAGGATTTGCCAAGCTTCATTACGTCCTTTGATCTCGTTGTAAAGCTGAAGGTAGTAGAGCAGTGACTTCTCTATTTCCTTGCGTTCTTTGGTTTTCTTTCTCATTGTTGTCCCTTTATTTTGATGATACAAAGATAATAACCTTTTGATTATCATGCAAATATTCAGTGAAATATTCCGTAATATTTACCACTCGACAAGGCTGTAAGAGAGGCCGGCACCGATGTAAGGGAGCGGGGTGATGTGGTTGTCCTGGATGGTCAGGCCATAGCCGGCTTGGATGGCTATGGACCAATGAGACCTTTTTCGTGGAGGTACGGAAATGGTTTGGGTGATGGTTTTAGTTTCGGGAAAGACTTGGATCAGGTCAAGGGACGGTTGGAAGCCGGACACCACCGCGCGATAGTCCTTGCCGGAATATTCCTTGCGCTCCTTTGGAAGCTGGACGAATGTGGTGTCGTGGATGATCACGATGTCGGGATAGGCGACAAGGATCGTGTCAGTGATGGTTGTTAGGATGGGGACTGGGAACTCGACAGTGACGGTGTCCCTTACTATGAGTGTGTCGGGCTTTGGTGTTTCGACAAGCTCGGCGACCGCCGCACGGTAGCCCAGTCTCCAGCTCAGAATGGAGACCGTGGCCACCAGCGCGGCGACAAGCAGAAGAATCCAGCCCGACTTCATCGCTTCACGCCTCCGAGCCTGTCAGCCCACTTCTCGGTGTAGAAGTCATAATAACTGACGGTGCTGAAACACTTGAATGAAAAATGCAGCCAAGCCCACGTAATAGACGGCAAACCAATGACAAGCAAATATAGCCATCCGAGATAAAGCGACTGCCGTGTGTGGCCATATTCGTGATGGATGGTCTTCTGAACGTAGCTGCTCGATGATGAGCGAAGATAATGGTAAGGGAGCACGATGTACCGTACCGTCCGAGGCTGATTCCACCGTGCATTTTCTCGGAATACATTATCCGGTACGTCACATAATTCCCCTTGGATGATTTGCACCCACGGCCATACCACCAGAACAACAGCAGCCCCAGCAGGTTCTTCGGCAACTGCCAGACATAAAGCAAAACTTCGATTAGAACTTTCATATTCATTGAATATTAAAACCTTTCTCCTTGATATCTCTTGTTGTAGAGCAGCTGCCTCCGTTGCGGTCCGCCCTTGCGGTGGCTGATGTGGACGAAGGTCGGATAGAGGATCATCTGGTCAACCTCGTTCCAGATCTCCGGCGCGCTCCTGACCACCTTGGCCAGCAGGAACGGATCCGCCGCCGCGATGTCGGCGGCCTCTCCCTTGACGTGCTGCGATGTCGGCACTCCGCCAACCATCCTGTTGAGCTCCGGACACCTGTACCCGCTGTTGATCCGCAGCGGATGCCCGGCCTTGTCTCGGAGCGGCTGAAGCACCCTTTCCGTCAGTTCCTTCACCGCGTCACGCACCGCGAACGATGTGATCACGTTGCAGATGCCCTCGCACTCCGCTGTAGGTGAGGCCTCGAACTCACGGTAACTGAAATCCTTCATCTGCCTTTCCAATTCCAGCATCTCCTTCTTCCCGCCGTCCCCGTTGATAATCAGGTTTAGCCGAAGATCCTCATCCGTAATTCTTTTAGCCATAAAACGTTGATTTTATGGTACAAAAATAGCCGCAAAAATGCGGCTGTAAAGGACAAATATAAAGAGGATTATCCCCAGATGATCGTCAGAACAACGCTTGCAAGAATGACCAAACCTCCAAGAAGTAACAGCAGGTCTCCCATCACGCTTTTCTTTGTTTTGCTCTTGGAAGTCAATCCAACCACGGCACTTCCGATCGTTCCACCGACAAGGAATATAATCAACCCTGCCACACCGATAAAAATCGCAATCATAGCGATAAGCAACAATGGCCAAGCAAGCCAACCGATATCACCGATGAAGAACATAGTGCTTTCAAAGATTAGTGTTCACTTTTTTCTTGCAAAAATCACTCCACCACCTTATAATTTAAACTTCTTCAGCACATAAGGCTTGCTTTCGGAGTTCGTCAGGAAAGGCTCCCAGCTCCATCATAACCTGGCAAACCGTTCAGTCTCAAGAAAGTCCTCAAGGTACTGCAACGCGTCATCGGAAGCGTTCCCTTCCTTGGCTATATTCCTGATGTCCATCTCCTTGAGGGAATACCGGCTGTTGAAAGCTCGGTTCCACTCCTGCCCGTGCGTGTCATCCATTATTTGGCTGAAAGACATTATTGCTACCTTGCTGATCCCATAGTTCAGACACTCTATGTCAGATTGGGAAAGAAAATCCAGATCAGGATCCTCCTTAGCCGAATACCGTTCATCCTTGAATGCGATGGCATCCGATGCCAAGTGCATATCGTCTGCCATATGGTAGTTCAGTTCACGGAAGTCGCCCCTTGCCATCTTAAGAACATTGTAGATGTTGGACGGTACCGGCCCGAACGGCAAAGCGCAGATGCAATCCTTGAAGAGGGGAGTGCCATATTGCGCAAGATGGTTCTGCTGCGCATAGTAAGCCGACTTCACAAGGCTGTAGATGTCCCTTTTCCCATCCTCACTATGTGTAAGAATGTAAAGCAGAACAGCCTTGATAACCAATATGTCATCTTTCTCAAGCCTCATAAATCCCTCCGTATTGCGTTTGTATTGCATTTGTGCTTACAAAGAAACAACTTTCCGGCCAAATAATCAAGACTTTCCGCCTGATTTTCACTTCGTTTGCCCGGTTCCGATTCACTGATCTGGGCGATGACATTCTCCGTGAACTCGTACATCGCCCGCTTGGCCGAAGCCTTATGGCGGCCACCAGTTCCGGCTTCTTATCCTATTCGTAAGCATACGCGGCCTCTGATCTTCTGCCTGATTTTGTGCGCTCATAACTCATTTGTTTTCTGAATATTTTATTACTAACTTCGCATCACATGTCGATGCGTTGCATCAGTGCAACTATGCGTTTAACGTTTACAGTAAATTATTAAGGCAAGATGAAAATCTTGATTTCAAGATAAAATATGGAAACAATACAATGAGAAGATTATTAATTATTATTGCATTGTTATCAGCCATTTCAAGTTGTGCTGTTACCCAACAAAGGGAACGCATTGTCCAAACGCTGTTCTTGGACTATCGCCCTTTTGTGGAGCAAGGTTTTTTCTTGAGCCCAGATCCTTATCCAGGGGAGTTTACCGCATTGGGTGATTTATCAATAAAAGTTTTTCCTGCTATTATCAAAACAGATAAGGATAAAACGGATGCCACTTTTAATGAGAGGGATAATTATGCCTACTACAAGGGACAAACTAAAGAGACATTTACCAAAGAAAAATTGTCTGGTAAAGAATTGCTGCAGGAGGCAGTTGATGCTGCAAAAGCTTTGGGTGCGAATGGCATAGCAGATCTGAGAATAACAGAAATTCCGGCTGTTCCAGCTGCCTATGTCTATGGTGGAGAAGACACTCATTGGCTAATCTCCGGTATATGTATATATATTCCTGAAAATAAGTAATATCATACCTCTTTGAGAGGCTATTTTTGTTTTATAGATTAATAGCAAGTTATGTCTATCAAGAAATTGTCCGATGCCGCTGCGATGATGGTTGTCGCGGCTATGGTTGGTTGTTCATCGAACGACACGACTGTTAATATCGCCTTGAACAAGGCTGCATACGCTTCGTCTTCTTATGATTATAACCTTACTGCGCAACTCGTTACGGATGGTGTTGTGGCGACTTCGGAACCGGCTTGGCTGAGAGTCGGTACGGCTGAGGGGGAACTGCCACGGCGCGAGAAGGAATGGACGGTGGATGCGGGACCATATTCAAACAACAGGCTGGAAGGAGCGGTGAATTTCCTTGAATATGAATGGAGTGCCCAGAAGTTTTCCGCCGCTTGCGTGCGTGTCCGGGGGTATGTGGTCTATGAGGAGCCGGCTAAAGGGTGGTCAATCACTTGTTTTGCTGGAAACCACGGAGCGGACATAAAAACGGTTGGCTTTGTCGGGAATTCCGGACTGCCGGGAAGCAAGCGTTACCCAGAAGTCATCACCGATCCTAACAAGCAGACTGAGAGCATTACCCGCCCCGCTCGTGAATTTGACTTGGAAATACCTCTGAATAATGCTGTTGATTTCAATCATTTCAAGATAGAGTTTAATATGAATGGGGCTCTTTTCTGGGTGGTCTATGCTGTGGATTTCTCAACGTATCCTTCATTCGGGAAGAGTTATGACACTGGGGCTTATGATTCAAAAGAGTCACGAGGCTTCAATGTGTTGCCGTCCGCGGTCTACTCAAGCGTGTGGATGAGCGCGGACGACAAACCTCAGTGGGTCTATGTTGATCTTGGTTCTAAAAAGAAGTTCAATGAATTACGCCTTTATTGGATCCATAAGGCGAAGAATGGCTGTGTTGAGATCTCAGACGACGCGGAGAACTGGAAAAAGGTCGCTGAACTTCCACAGATAGATTCGCTGACATATTCATTCAAAGCGGTTGGTAACGCCCGTTATGTCCGCCTCTCGATGGAAGGCGCTGACGAGAGCGGCCATTTCGCATTGAGCGAGATGGAAATCCTTGGACCTCAAGTGGATGAAGATGCCAAACCGGAATGGAGACTTCAGCGTGCTTCGGCTGTAGCCGAGAGTGGAGAGACTCTCTCTACCAATGAATATGACGATTCGTCTTGGCTGCCTGCTGTCGTTCCGGGAACCGTTCTTTACAGTTACATTGCCGCCGGGGCAGTCCCTGATCCGGGAATCGCGGATAATAATCTTCAGATCTCAGAATCGTACTTCAATTCTGATTTCTGGTACAGATGGACTCCTGGTTCGGTCGCAGAGCTTGTCGAAGCGACAAAGCGCCAGAAAGGCGAACGACTCTTCCTATCCTTTGATGGAATCAACTGGAAAGCAGAGGTTTACGTAAACGGAAGTTATGTCGGAAATATCGCGGGAGCGTTCAAGCGCGCAAGTTTTGACATCACGGATCTGATTCAGGGCAAGAATGATGTCATCGCCGTGCACATCATAAAGCCGGCGCACTTCGCCGCCGTCAAGGAAAAAAACGCTGAGAGTCCTGACTTCAATGGAGGCCAGCTTGGCGCTGATAACCCGACGTTCCACGCCACGGTCGGTTGGGATTGGATACCGACAGTCAGAGGTCGTGATATGGGAATCTGGAATGATGTCCGGATAGAAAAAGTCGAGGCTGTAAGATTGAGCGATCCGCTTGTCCAGAGTAAGATAACGGACGGACTAGCGTCAATGACTGTTTCGGTCAACGTTGCGGACGGAGTTGGCAAGTCGCTACGACAGGCTCGGCTAACGGAGAAAACTATCAGTGGAACTCTTCGCGGAACAATCGGAGAAATTGAGTTCGCCAAGAGGGTTGGTCTTGAGGCAGGGGAGAACGGAACAATAGTATTCACTCCTGAGGAATATCCGCAACTGAAGGATCAGAAGATTGATCTTTGGTGGCCGAACGGCTATGGCGAGCCGACGCTTCACGAAGCATCGTTCGCATTCATCCCTGACGGTGCGGATGAGGCGATGACCTCAATCAAATGGCAGGCGGGCATCAGGGAATTCACCTACAGCGATGTGATGAGCGACCTCAAGATGTTCATAAACGGCCGCCGCTTCTTCCCTAAAGGCGGCAATTGGGGGTTCAGTGAATATAATCTCCGCTATACCGCTGATGAATATGACACCGCGGCGCATATGCACAGGGATATGAACCTGAATATGATTCGTAATTGGGTCGGTCAGACAGGAGACGAGGAGTTCTACGATGCCTGCGACAAGTACGGAATCGTGGTTTGGCAGGACTTTTGGCTTGCTAACCCGGCTGACGGTCCTGATCCGGATGACAATGAGATGTTCCTTGACAATGCCAGGGATTATGTCAGCCTTATCCGCAAGCATCCAAGCATCGGACTTTACTGTGGCCGTAACGAGGGCTATCCTCCAGCGGCGTTGAACGCTGGTCTGATTGAGACGGTGAAAGCCCTGCATTCCGACATCGTTTATATTCCAAGTTCCGCTGATGATGGTGTAAGCGGTCACGGCCCGTATCGCGCGGTCGAACCGTCATTCTACTTCGAGAATCCAACCTCCAAGTTCCACAGTGAGAGGGGAATGCCGGCGATTATGGAATATGAGAGTTTGTCCCGGATGCTGACTTCAGACCATCTTTGGCCTACGAACGATGTCTGGGGACAGCACGATTTCACCCGTACAGGGGCCCAAGGTGACACAGCCTTTGTCGGAATGGTCAGAAGGCGTTTCGGTGAACAGGCTATGGACTCAGCCGAGGTTTTCGCGAAATATGCCCAGTGGGTCAACTATGATGGCTATCGTGCGATGTACGAGGCCAACAACGTAGGCCGTAAGGGACTCTTGATCTGGATGTCACACAGTGCCTGGCCAAGTCTCGCCTGGCAGACCTACGACTATTGGTTCCGCCCTACAGCCGCCTGTGCCGCCGTGAAGAAGGCTTGTGAGCCATTGCACATCCAACTGAACCCGGCCACAAGCCAGATTGAGGTTGTGAACGCCAGCTGCGGTGATCTGGAGAACCTGACCGCCAGCGTTTCCGTACTCAACCCGAATGGTGAGGAGGTATATTCAAAAACAGCAGTTGTCAGTCCTGCGGACGACACGACGACTCCTGTCATTGACATCGCTGATGTTCCGGATGGTCTCTGCATAGTGACCCTCAAACTGACTTCCGCTGATGGAAAAGTCCTTTCGGAGAACCGCTATTTCCGTAATTTCCTTTCCGGCAAGGACACCGGCAACTATCAGGCACTCGTAGGAACCAAGTGGTTGGATGAGTCTATGCTTAGATTTGATTGACGAAAAAATAGAATGGCGAATTTTGCACGATACCAAAATTCGCCATTTTAATTATCCCGCTATCGCTAAACATACTATTGGAATCCACGCGGCTGCGACAGGCACGTGGATTTTTCGTTATTTCGGCACAAGTTGCTTTACTCCTATATTTTGCCTAATTTTGCAGGCTGTGAGACAATAATAACACTTTAATATTCATTAAATATTCACTAACAATGAAAAAAATCTTATTTGGATTGGCTATCGCCGGCGCCACCGTGTCTATGGTTTCCTGCGCACAGAAGCAGAATACGCTGACAGCCGCCGAGAAGGCTGACGGATGGGTACTTCTCTTCAACGGAGAGAACCTTGACGGCTGGCGTGATTACAATGGAGACTCTCTGACCAATGGTTGGACCGTGGTGGACGGTTGCATCCAGGCTTCCGGTAACGGAGCCGATGAGTCCGGCTACATTGTAACGGACAAGAAGTACGAGAATTTCGAGCTTTCCTGGGACTGGAAACTCACCCACGGCGGCAACAGCGGAATGTTGTACCACGTTGTCGAGAATCCGAAATTCAAGGTGCCTTACGTCACCGGTCCTGAATATCAGCTCATTGACAATGATGGTTGGGAGGAAGTTAACGCTCCGGCGAAACTTGAGGAATGGCAGAAGCTTGGCGTTGACTACGCTATGCACCTTCCTGACTACAGCAAGATGAAGGTCAATCCTCAGGGCGAGTGGAATAACTCCAAGATCGTCTTTGACAACGGACACGTGGAGCATTGGCTCAACGGCGAGAAGATTCTTGAGTTCGAGGCCTGGACAGACGACTGGTTCGAGAAGAAGGCCAGCGGCAAATGGGGCAACGCGACCGAATATGGTCTCGCCCACGAGGGGGTGATCTGCCTTCAGGACCACGGTGACCCTGCTTCATTCAGGAATATCAAGATCAAGGAACTGCCTCACAAGGCCGGCAAGGAGGTCGAACTATTCAACGGCAAGGATCTGCACGGATGGGAATTGTTCGGAAGTATGCGCACAGGCGTTGACGAGGAAGGTAATCTCGTTACCGAGAACGGCGAGGATCTCCGCTACGGCTATCTCGGAACCCGTGAATATTACAAGGATTTCGACCTGTCCGTCGAGTTCAAGCAGTGCTCCAACGGCAATTCAGGTCTGTTCTTCCATTCATTTGTGGAGGGTGGCTACCAGAACAACATCGTGAACGGATGGCAGTGCGAGGTCGCTCCTAAGGGATATGACACCGCCGGCATCTACGAATCTTACGGTCGTGGCTGGCTGGTTCAGATTCCGGACGAGAAAGAGGATATTCTTAAGGAAGGTGAATGGAACACTCTTCGCCTGCGTGTCGAGGGTGACAACGTCAAGACCTGGCTGAACGGTGAGCCTATGGTTGACATCAATGATGAGTTGATCGGTTCCAAGTCAGGCCGCATTATGCTCCAGATCCACGACGGCAACAACATCAAGGTTCTCTGGCGCAACTTCCACCTCACTACATTGTAATTCAGACATCGCCGCCATTTTCCATTTTAATAACGGATGGCGGTCATAAAAAACGAAAATTGCGGATTTTGCACGTTACCAAAATCCGCAATTTTATTTTTTGCATCTATATAGCAGTTGACTAATATGGCGTGCAGTCAGTCACCGAACAATCATATACGAGCTGGCGACACCAGCATTTTGTGAATATGGCGGCACGCAAATCCACCCTGAGTACGACGAGAGGCCTATGGGTATGCCGCCTATGGTTTCTGTATCCGTAGGTGGCATATGGCCCGGCCTCACAATGGCTTAGAAGCATAATCGTATGCCGCTGTTTTGCAAAAATGGCGATACGTACTTTCCCTACAGGCATTGTCAGGCTGATTGACGGAAACTAATCGTCATAGTCCCTGTCCATACTATGACTGTCATATTCATAAAAGTCAGAGATGACTTTCTCATAGCGCAGTCCTGCCTGGGCATAGAGTTTTTTCCAGAATTGGCGGCTATATTCAGCGAATCCGGCAAGTATCGTCTCATCAACTTTTGTGTCTCCGTCCGAGGCCGCAGGATTGATGCTTAGCTCGCCCCGCTGCCATCGTTCTTGATGTTGCCCATCAGCATAGCGGAGATGTCCATCCCGCCTTTACGGTAGTTGACATTCAGCTGATTGTAGGCTCCGCCACCATATTCATACCTGAAACTTTGGTTGTTCCTCAGGCTCAGGCCATCGCCGATCTTGCGCCCGTTGATATAGACTTCCGCTGTCCCGCGGCCGAATATCTCCACACCATCCTCATAACCTTTAACGCCCGGGAGGCGTTTCAGCATATCACTGGCGCAGCCTGCCGTTTCCAGCACTGTGCCATTCTTATGGTCCACTCCGACAGTCCGGCCGGACACGATGCTGGGGACATTGGTCGTTCAGAAATCCGGACCGCATTTTCTGTGGAGATAATGAACATTTTTTCGGGAAAAATGCGTATTTTGGCCGCTGTATAAAAAACGAACTGTTATGAAAAAGAATCTGACAAGATTTGTCGGAAGCTTTATGCTTCTGATTGCCGCCGCTTGCGGCAAGACCGGCACCGATCCTGAGCCGGAACCACCAACCCCTGAACCGGAACCGGAGCCTACCCCTGTTGTGGCGGAAGATCTAAGCAAGACTGGAACCGCGAACTGTTATGTCATCACAATCTGAGTTTTTCAATTCCTTGTACCCAAAATTCCTAAATATTTGAAAATAAAG
>ERZ1026860.213-NODE-213-length-44719-cov-25.353797_pt1 | contig 44719 bp, 65 predicted proteins | sample MGYA00380160_ERZ1026860 | MGnify/ENA primary metagenome ERZ1026860 (study PRJEB33269, sample SAMEA4719796) | human gut metagenome | biome: human-associated habitat; feature: organic feature; material: feces | place: Cameroon | collected 2013-10 ... | reverse complement strand
TGAAAAGTTCGGCACACAGCTTGCACTATTCGGACCGCAGTTTGCCATATTTGCAGCGAGTGTCAAGGGCATAGATCCTTCTTCTGTAGAAGCAAGTGCAAATGCTTTTAAGACCTTTGCCGAGGCTGCTGGAGAGATCCCGAATGAAGGTGGTGTCGTCAGCTGGTTTACAGGTGATAACACACTTGAAAAGTTCGGCACACAGCTTGCACTATTCGGACCGCAGTTTGCCATATTTGCAAACAGCGTTGCGGGAATCGATACATCTGGTGTGCAGCCTGCATCTGACGCACTCAAGTTGATCGCGGAAACTGCCGACGAGCTCCCGAATGAAGGTGGGTTTATTGCGAGCATTATTGGTGACAACACTCTTACGAATTTTGCCAGAGCACTTCCGGATCTCGGAGACGCATTGCTTGCCTACGGCCAGTCTGTTAGCGGGATCTCAAAGATGTACTCGGATATTTCCAGCTCTGTGTCCTCTATGAAGAAGATCGCCGAACTGGCTGACTCTGTGAGCAGCACGACAAATGCTGGTAAAGATCTGAAGAAGCTTGGCGACAACATGATAGAGTTTGCTAAGAAAATCAAATCTTTTGTAAATGAATGTGCTAAGATTGACGCTACCAATATCGCCGATCTGGAAACAGCGCTTTCGAGCATTGTTGATATTGCAAAGAATTTCAGCCAGATCGACACATCCGCGCTGGAAAAATTCACGACATCAATGGAGTTAATTGGCGGGACAAGTGTTGACAAGTTCTTAAAGTCGTTCAGCAACTCTAAAACGGAAGCGTCGAACAGCGTTAAGACACTTGTCGAGAATCTTACCACTGCCATTGACAACAAAAAAGATACGATTCAGAGCAAATTCTCTGACATCGCAAAGCATGCTGCAAAAGGACTTACCGACAAGAAGTCGGAATTTAAGACTGCTGGCAACGATCTCATGACAGAGGTCGGGCGAGGTGTTGACAGTCAGAACAAGACGGTGTCAAGCAAGTTTGTCACGATCCTCACGAGCTGCATCGGGACAATTCGGGGTTACTATGCTCAGTTCCAGAGTGCTGGCTCTTATCTTGTGACAGGATTTGCGAATGGTATAACAGTGAACAGCTCTAGTGCAGCCTCCGCAGCTTCGAACATGGCATCTAAGGCTGCATCAGCTGCAAAAAAGAAGCTTCAGATCAATTCCCCCTCCAAAGTCGGCTATCGTATTGGTAACTTCTTTGGCATCGGTTTCTCGAACGGTATCGATGCGAATGCTGAATGCGCTGCTCGATCCGGCGAAAACCTTGCCGAATCGGCACAGTCGAATCTTACCGCCGCAATTGCGAAGATCCTTGCTATTCTCGACGGTGAGCTTGACACTACACCGACCATTCGTCCGGTTCTCGACCTGAGTGAAATTCAAAATGGAGCCGCAGCGATGTCTGCATTGATGAATTCCCTCAGTGGAACCCCGGTGGAGGGTACTGTCAGTGTGGCCCGTCGGACGGCGAATTCCATGAGCAGGCGTCCGTTTGCAGAAGAGAACGTTGTGAGCGAGAACTCTGGAACGCATAACGAGTCTACTACCAATAACTTCTATATCACTGGTGCGGATCCGAATGCAATTGCTGACGCGATCGATCGGAAGCTTCAATTCAAAGCAGGAAGGAGAAAAGCTACATGGGCGTAATTGTTTTTAACGGAATTCCGTCCACAGAATACCAGATTCATGTTGAAAAACCGCCCGTGTACGCAATGCCGGAACGGGACTACTCAATTGTCCATATTCCAGGACGCAACGGAGATATTGTGGTCGATAACGGTTCCTACAAGAACGTATCCCGAAGCTACGATATTTCCTTCGGCGAATTCGATGGTGATTTTACAGAGCTTGCGAGTGGAGTCAGCGAATGGCTCCACTCTGCCTCTGGGTACGCACGTCTCGAGGATGACTACGAGCCTGATTACTTCCGTCTCGCCTATTACAGCGTGGATGCTGAAATGGAGAACATTTTCCATAAGGCCGGGCGAATGACCGTTGAATTCTCCTGTAAACCGTGCCGGTTCCTCAAAACCGGAGAACATCCAATCACATTTACAGAAGCTGGCGTGTTAAAAAATCCAACCTTCCAGACATCCCTTCCAAAGCTTCGGATCCAGGTTTCCGGCGATGGAACGCTGACGATTGGCGAAAAAACGATCACGATCAGCGGCATTTCATCTGCGACCATCATGATCATCGATTCCGAGCTTCAGGATGTTTTTGAGGAAGGTAGTCTTACAAATCTGAATGGGAAAGTGTCCTTTTCGGACGCTCTGTTTCCGTCCCTTGGGACTGGCCTGAACACGATCAGCTTCACAGAAAATATCACGTCAGTGGAGGTGACCCCTAGATGGTGGATTCTGTAATTACGCTTTACGAAGCCAATGAAACAGCATTTACCACGAATGGATTGGGGTCCCTCCCCGATCCTGCTTCCTGCATCGTTACGGAAGAGCGAAATGGTTCATTCGAGCTGGAGATGGAGTATCCTGTCAGCGGACGCCGTTTCAATGATATTTTGAGGCGTCGCATCATTCTCGCAAAGTCGAATCCGTATGACGCCCCCCAGCCGTTTCGAATCTATTCTGTTACGAAACCGATCAACGGAATCGTGACCGTTCGTGCAGCACATATCAGCTATGATACGTCCGGCACCATTGTCAAGCTCTTTCCTACCGATGCGATCTCCGCAGCGGCCGCAATGAGCTATCTGAAGGAATTCGCTGTTCCTTCGACCCCCTTCACTTTCTTCACGGATGTTGGCACGAAAGGGACGATGTCGTCTCCTACTCCTGCCAGCATCCGTTCTTTGCTTGGCGGAAACGAAGGATCGATTCTTGATATTTTCGGCGGTGAGTATCTCTTCGACCGGTGGAATATTTCACTTCTGACGGCAAGAGGCGCCAATCGCGGTGTGACGATCCGTTACGGCAAGAATATAACCGATCTGGAGCAGGAGGAAAATGACACCGATTTTTATACCGGTGTCTATCCGTACTGGTACTCTGAAAATGAGGACGGCGGTCTTATTACTCTTGCTGAGAATAATGGCATCGTCAACGGTCCTGGCACGTATGAGTTTCAGAAAATTTTGCCTCTGGATCTCTCCTCTGAGGATTTCGGGAAAACGTCAGTTGACCCTGATGGCTATGAGGTAACAGATGAGAAGCCAACGCAAGAAGAACTGCTTGCTGCTGCGAAAAAGTACATTTCCGACAACAAAATTGGGATTCCAAGTGTTTCGTTGGATGTGTCGTTCGTTATGCTTTCCCAGTCAGAGGAGTACAAGGACTATGCTCGCCTGGAGACTGTGAAGCTTTGCGATACTGTAACTGTAGAATTTGATAAGCTTGGGGTCAAGACGACAGCTAAGTGTATCAAGACCGTGTACAATGTCCTCACGAATAAATATGACAGCATCGAACTCGGTGAGCCGAAATCGTCTTTATCTGATACCGTTTCCAATCAGGGGACGATTATTGAGGAGATCAAACCGAGTAATTTCATCGATAAGGCTGTTCAAACAGCTACAAATCTGATCATGAGTGGTAAGCTTGGCGGCTATGTGACCGTTACAAAAAATGAGATCTACATTGCTGACAGCAAGAACCTTGATGAAGCTCAGAAGGTTTGGCGCTGGAACTCCGGAGGTCTTGGGTATTCTGCAAAGGGCAAAGACGGCCCATTCGAATTGGCAATGACCCAGAATGGTCAAATCGTAGCTGACTACATCAAGACCGGTAATCTCGATTGTAGTGTGCTAAATGTATCCAACATCCACGGAAGTTCGATCCTTGTTGACACCATTGATGCTTTGAACGGCATCAATCAAAAGACCGGCGACTACCAGTATATTAAGACCGGACTTCTCGGAAAGAATTCTCATGGGTCTGACGAGTACGGTATTATTGTTGGTCGATTGGTAACGAACACAGATGGATCGCTCAATACTACTCGGGGTGAGTATGTGAAGATCACGTCTGGGCGGGTCTCGTTCATGCAAAACAATACCGAAGTTGCCTATATGAATGGTGGTAAGCTTTATATCGCAAATGGTGATGTTGAAGCAAGCGATTTTAAGTTTACCGGTGGCTCGAGCATTAAGGCTCAATTGGAAGCACTCGCCAACAGTGTAAGCGGCGATGGAGAGAGTAATCTTGAAATCGACGTGAATGGCGTTGGTTGGCTCAAAATGACTAGTGCTAGCAGTACCACCAATGGGGCTGTTGAGCTTGGATCAAATGGTGCTGTCAGAATTCAGGCCAATGATGGCGATATTTTTCTGAAAGCAGGGGCTGCTACGATTCAGCTTCATGGAGATACTGGTAAGGTCACGATTTCCAATCTCGAAGCCGGTGCAGTCTTTGGATGAGGTGAAGTAGATGGCGACACTTACTTTCTCACGTTCCAGTGCAACGAGAGTCGTATTTACTGCTTCTGGTTTAACTGCCAGTCATACCTATTCACTACAGGTATACAGCGGTACGAGTTGGGTCAATAAGGTCACAAATCTTAGCGGCAGTACCTCTTACACGAAGTTTTTCAACGTCGATAATCCGACAAGCTATCAGGCACGGCTTTGGGATGCGACTATCAGTGGTACTGTGGCGACTGGCACGATTCCGGCATGGTCGGCGATACGCATCTATGCACAATGCACAGATGGTGTCAGCCAGTTTACATTGCATTATGGCGGTTCCACTACCATTGTGTCAGCAACAGCAGGCGTTACTAGTGTTGAAGTGACATCTGGCGCAATTGTTGGTGTGCAGGCTGTTGTACCCCGTAGTGGCTATGGAACCCCATATTTACTCTACTACAACACTGCTTCTGATCCATATGGCAAGAATGGTCCAAGAGAGTTTTCCTCTTCTGCATCTATTTCAGATACATCTTTTGATCGTCGTATCTGGGTCGGAGCCACAGCCCAGTCATCTGGGACGCCTGTAAAGCCAACGATCGCAAATGTTACGACTACAGCGAATAGTGCCACTGTATATTGGGGCAAGAATGGCGGAACAGATGGCGAATGGCAGTTGTATTATGGCACCTCACCTTCAAATCTTCAGCTCTATTCTACAGTCACGTCTTCTCCGGCTACGATTACTGGATTGAAGGCCGGGACTGTTTATTATTTCGTTGTTCGCAACTGGGTCAGCGGATCAAGTTATGCCGACAGCGATGCTTTTAACGCCACAACGAAACCCGCTACAGGCGGATTCGCATGGACGTCTAATGACGCTGTGTACATTGCTGCTGGGCAGCCGATAACGAATCTGACTGCCGCTGCATGGAATAATCTGATTCAGATCATCACCAATTGTGGCGGAAATGGTCAGTCTATTCCGTCGGCCGCAGCCGGTGGACGAATCACAGCGTATCATTTCAATCAAATGAGAAATGCGATTGCAAATTGCCAAGGGGCTGGAGCTGTTGTCAGCGGCGTGACTGCCGGTTCATCGAAGATCCTGGCGAGACTATTTGCCAACAATACAGACAGTCTGAAAGAAGCAATTAATCGCGTCATATCAGCTCAAAATGGATAGGAGGGAATGGCTTTGTATATCCAGTTGAACGAGACAAAGGTCAACATTACAAATTTCTATGAGAATATTGCTGGGATTTTCACTCTGAATGCGACGAACACGTTTGCCGTGGAAGACAGCACCACTTTTCAGGATCTGTCAGACCTCAATGGTCTTGAACTTACAAGTTATTCGATCGTAAATTCCGATGGAGTCAGGATCCCCACGCAGGGACTTTACACCCACGTGAGCGGTCTTACGATCACATACGATGATAAATCGAGACTCTATACTGTCAATATTATTCTCAATTAGGAGGTGATCTGAGATGGCAGTTTCGGTGTATAACGTTCCATCTGAACGCATTGTTCACAAATCGGCTGTCGATTTCCAAGATCGCTCTCATATTGCTGCGTCCGTGCATCTGATGCAGTACGATAAGTCTCTCCCGGTCATTGAAGTGGAACTGTTTTCTGGCGGAAAACCTTATATCATTCCAGCCAATGCCGACATGAACGTCCGGGTCGGGAAACCTGACGGAAAAAAAGTCTTTAACGCCGTCCTTGGATGCAATTCTCAACGCAATATTGTGTATGTCGAAGTCACCAGACAGATTTGCGCTGCCTACGGAACTGCCGTGGCTGCCATTGAAGTCGTTATCACTCAGGATGTCGCTGGTTCTAGTTACATCCGGCTGGACATTGACAGAAACCCGGCTCAGGACGACGCTATCGAGTCTTCTGATGAATATCAAAGCCTCAGCGAACTTATCACAGATGCGCAGAGTGTTCTATCCAATCCTCCTAAAATTGTCAATAATGTATGGTGGATCTGGAGTCCAGAAACGAAGCAATACGCAAGTTCTGGAATTCAGGCAACTGGTGTTAAAGGCGATAAGGGAGATCCGGGCGCAAAGGGAGATCCGGGCGCAAAGGGAGATCCTGGTGCAAAGGGTGAGAAGGGAGATCCTGGTGCAAAGGGTGACAGCTATAAGACGCGTGTACGGGATGACGGCAATGGTAACATCATCATTGAAGCCCTCACAAGTGACGAAGAGGAAACTCCTACAACTGCAACCGTGTTCACTCCAAGTGTGAGTGCCGCTGGTATTATCAGCTGGACAAATAACGGCGGGTTGGCCAATCCGACCCCTGTTGATTTAGTTGCGGCTGTTGTAGCTAGACTTACGAATGGAGATGAGGTGGCTTATGGCACTTGAAGATATGGTGCTTGTTACGAAGCGCAAGCTTGACAATTTGGCAAACGAGCTTAAAACACTGATTCAGTTTACCGGGAAGAAAACACTCGATGAATTGACAGAAGAAGTTGCTCGATACGATCCTCGGCCAGGCCTCGATGATGCGACTGGCGGCAGCGCTCAAATGCTGAAACCGTATACAGCATATGGAAAATCAGGAAAATTTGAAGGCACCATCGAAAGCATCGCGGCTAGGATCTACGCTCCAAGTGCTGAGCAGCAAGTTATCCCGGCTGGAAAATACCTTTCTGGTGATCAGACCATTCGTGCACTGCGGCTCCAGAACAAGACAGTAGTCCCTTCTGATTCCGATACCGCCGTCTCCTGTGATGTAACCTATGATGCTCTTGGCCAGGTTGTGGTGAAGGGCATGCGTCATAAGTTATTTGTATCCCGGATACATGAAGCAGCAGATGTTTCGACTGATAAGCGAAAAATTTCGTTGAATGCCGCGGAGACAGCTGCGATCACTGGTACGCCAAGCCTCATTTATGTGTGCACGGAAGGCCCCTTTACAGAGGATTGCGTGGTCCAGGCTCTGAGTGCTCAAGGATTCAGTTATTCTAGCACTGTGATAGGCGGAGGCACAAGTCAAAATGTGTCTGAGGCTTATATCAAGCTGGTCCAGCCTACTGGTTCGAATGCATATTTGGAACTGACCAGTGCCGTGACAAAGAATTTCTTAAGTGCACGCTATACCGTCCTTATTCTTGGAGGCGCATCTTCGTGAACATAAATGCAGCTGTTCCGATGCAATTTCAGTTAATAACGATGGTTCTCTTTCTGCAACAGAAGTAGTGAAATAAAGGAGGTGCAGTATGGCACAAAAACCATTAAGATCAATTACATTTCCCGGGCTGCCGGATGTGTATGTGCCGGAAGGCGGCTCTGGTGGAAATATTTCCTCTGTCAACGGCCAGACTGGCGCGGTTAAAACGAGCTGGTATTTCGAGGTGACCGGCAGCGTGGCATCCCCGACGACAACGCAGACGGTTGAACAGATCGTGGCTGCGCAGAAAGCCGGTTTTGCACCAATTTGCTCAGCGACGTTCTCTGATTTTCAGGGACTACCCGCGACACTTCCGGCGTTGCTGATCTCCGACATGGCCTGTGTTTTTGGCGGTATTGGCTCGACCGGTGGCGATGTCTTTTATCTTACCGTTATGATTGATGGGGCGGGAACCCTGATGGCGAAAACGGACGATGTTGCAGCCAAGAGTGATATCCCTATGATTCCAACGGCACTCAAGAACCCGAATGCACTCAACATCAAAATCGGCGATATGACGACGATCTATGATGGCAGTGCCGCTGAATCTGTCGAGATTCCAGCACAGACATATAGTCTGACAGAAACTGACAAGGCAGATATCGCAGCAGATGTGATCGCAGGCGGACAGGAGGTGCAGGTTGGCGAACCGCTCGCCGGCCCGACGGATGCACAGGTGTCCTCGGCAGTATCAAGTTGGCTGACGGAGCATCCGGAGGCGACCACGACCGTTCAGGACGGCAGTGTCTCCGTCGAGAAGCTCGGGTACGGCAAGCACATCTACGGCAGCAAGCCGTACTTTTGCAACAGTGTAGGCTCCGGCGCAGCATCCTTCGGCTCTATCGGCGTGGTCGTGCCGTGCAAGGCTGGCGATACGATCTACTGCAATTTTAATATGTCCACAAGCGGCGCGTACCAGAAGCCGCAGCTGCTTGCCGCGCTCCCGGAAAACCAATATGGCGCAATCGCGCCGATTGGAACAATCGAAAAGGATGATACGACAAAGGCGTATACCGTGCCGGCATCCGCAACAACGGCAAAGGCGATGTATCTACCGCAAAATTTTGTTGGAATCCCGGCAGCAAACAATGGGTCGGTCGAGGATGCACTTGCGTGGATCAACAAAACCATTGGGACGGACGGGTCAAAATGCGCACAGAACGTACCGTTTGAAGATTATGATGCATGGTATCAGACGGCACAGGCAGAGCTTTTCGACATTGACGAGAGCTGTAATAAGCTCATGTATGCCTCGCTGTATCAGGCTGTTTCGAAGCTTGTCGGGGCGAAGGTCGCCGTCCTTGGCGACAGTCTGACGGAGCAGAGCGCGTGTTCGTTTATCACCAGCGCATACAATGATCGCTGGATGGAAAACGTCTTGCGGGATACTGCGCTGACGGGAGATGACGGAAAAACCTACAAAGGCTCCGGATGGTTCGCGCTGATTGCCCGGAAGTATAAGATCAAGTGGTGGTGCGCCGGACACGGAGCGCAGTGGTGGTACTCCACGACCGCGCGGCCAAATGGCGCGACGGCGATGGTGCGCAAGCTGATCGACGGAACGGACGAGTTCGATTACATCGTGCTGGAATACGGCACGAATGATATCCTTTCCGGCTACACCCACATCGGCACGGCGGCAGACGAAGCCAGCGAGACGGCGACGACCAGCTGCGGCGCGATCAAGTGGTGCATCGAGCAGCTGCAAACGCGATTCCCCGAGGCGAGCATTGTCGTAATTTTGCCGAACATCCATAGCGGCGCGAACGGAGAGGCACCAGCCACGCAGCAGGCGTATCTGGATGCGGTTATACCAATCCTCAAAAAGTACAGTGTGCGATACGTCAACATGGCCGAGGACAGCGGCATTGTCAAAAGTATGATGTATACAGATGGCGTTCACCTGCGCTGGCCGGTCGTGTCGAACAATATCACATACTACACGAACGATACCCCGGCGGTGCGGAAATACAGCAAGTGCCTAGAATCGGTGCTCTTACAGGCATGAGGAGGTGGGAATATGGCGCTAAAACCTTTGTATAAGGATGGGAAACCTTTAGTTTATAATGGTAGAACGTTGAAGGTGGATGTCAACGAGGGCATTGAAACCGAAACGTACACCTTTGACCAGCGCCGTACCGAGGTGGCGAACTTTCTGGATAATGTGACCTATGACCCTTCCGACTATTCGAGTTCGCAGATTGGAAATTACGTTACGTCCACAAGCTCTAATCATCCGGTCGGAGTGACGATCAATATGAAGGCGGCTGGCACTCTTACCGTTATTGACGGCTACACTGGCCACACGGTATCTAAGGCTGTCAGTGCCGGGGATGTAACGATCTATAATTGCACGCCCGGTGCGACCTCAAAATTCGTGCTTACCAATGCAGACGGCAGCATCGTTCAAAATGGTGTCATTAAACCGACTGGTGCCTGCCGCATGATCCGCATGACAAATGTGGATAACATCAGGGACCTCGGCGGATGGGCTTGTGATGGAGGAACTGTAAAGTACGGCAAGCTCTTCCGTGGCGGCGAAATGTATGGATTCTTGACCGATGATGGCAAACAGCAGGCGCTGGATATGCTCGGTATCCTGAAAGAGATCGATCTGCGTTTCGCAGAAGACCTCAATGGCAGGACAGAAAGCGGTTTTGGTCCAACTGTTGACATGCTATGGGTTGATATGACATGGGACGCCCTGCCTTACCAGAAATCTCGCGGTAATATTAAGGCAATCTTTGATCCGTTATTCGATTATGTGATCGCCGGGAAGCCGACATATTTTCATTGCTCCGCTGGAGCCGACCGTACCGGTGTAGTAGCACTGATCTGTGAGGCAATCCTCGGTGTATCGCAGCCCGATTGCGACAAGGATTACGAACTTACCAATTTCTACACTGGCGTTGGGACGGATGCGGAAGCACGGCGCAGAAATGAAACTGTATGGACGCGCGAGATCACCTATCTGAATACTTATTCTGGAGCAACGTTCTGTGAGAAAACGATGAATTTCCTGCTGTCGTGCGGAATTACGCTTGAAAAGATCAATGCTTTCCGGGACGCAATGATCGACGGGTCTCCAACAGCGCTGACAGCGAATATTGCAAACTATAGTGTTACCAAGACTCTGGACGGCGTTACAGTCGATAACAGTGCGGCCTCGGCAAAGCAGTATCAGCCGTTTACAGCGAAAGTTGCACCGACCAACGGCAAAGCGATTGGGACTATCAAAGTGATGATGGGTGGCGTTGACATTACAGATTCGGTTTTCACAGGGACGTCGGATGTGCTGCGTCGGTCGGTCACAAAAAATCTTACAGAGTGCTTGAGCAGCAACACGCGCGCTTCCGTGATCGACGGACAATCGTATGTAACGACATTGACCGCTAACAGCGGGTTCGCCATCAATAGTGTGACCATAACTATGGGAGGTGTGGATGTGTCCACCTATTACAAAGACGGGATCATCTCCATTCTGGAAGTAACTGGAGATATTGTTATCACTGCAACAGCTGTAACATCGGCTCCTGCATACACAAACCAGCTTGTCAATGCGATCGATATGTCTGGCAATGTGATCGGTAAAACAGCGATGTACACGAACAAGCGATATAATTCCAGCAGCGGCAATCCCGTGGATAATACTGGTACGCTTATCACGGGGCTTATTCCGTGTGCAGCTCGAGATACCGTTCGCATTCGTTGGACGGGCAAAAACGACGACACATACCAGCAGATCAAAACGTTCAACGCCAATCGAGTACAGTGCAATACCGGTTATTGCAGCTTTGCTAATATTTCGAACGGTTCTCTTGGGGCAACTCTGATTCAAAAGGATCTCGCCAATGGCGTGCTCGACTTCAAGCTTGGCGCATCCGGCCCGTTTAATGGCGTTGCCTATATTGCAATCGTGCTGCACGAGAGCGATATTAACAACGTGATCGTTACGGTCAACGAGGAGATCAGCTGATGGATACATGCGTATATGGAGGAGTGTATGCAAACATTTACTGAAATTGTTACAATCTGCGCTGGGGTCACATCGATCCTGGCGCTTGCTATTATGCTCGTAAAGCCTCTCCGTGAAAAGATCTTTGACTTTGGATCCATCCGGGAAGGACTCAAATGCATGTTGCGGGCAGATATGCTTCGGATCTACTATAAACATCTTGATACACAGCAGATTCATCAGCATGAATATGAGAATTTCATGTATGAATACAAAGCCTATAAGGTGCTGAAGGGTAACAGCTTCATCGAACATGTAAAAGCAGAAGTCGATTCTTGGAGTGTCATTCCATGATCCGCAATAAATCAAAATGGGCAAAAGGCGAGATGGCCCGGACCATTGTTCTTTACTGCATTCGGGTTATGACACTGGTCCTTATTTGGTCAGTTGTCATAACCTCTTTTTCTGCTGTATTCCATTGGGACATTGATATTTCTCCCGTACTGAATTTTACTGCGGCAACATTCGGTGGAGAACTTATTTTGTTAGCATTCAAAAGAATCTTTGCAAAAAAGGGTGAGGAGGTATATTAAATGGACAACTTCATCAAACGATTAGCTTCTCTTTGCAGCGTGAAGAGCATTGTGACTCTTGTGCTGACTGGTGTCTTTGCATATCTTTCGATTGCGAAGATGATTAGCCAGGAATTCATGATGGTCTATACGGTAATCATCGCATTCTACTTCGGTACCCAGTCGCAGAAACTTCAGGATGCGATTGCGAAGAAGGATGGTGACAGCAATGCCGACGATTAAGGAAAATTTCACGCCGATCCATATCTACAAAGGCTGTAATCATCCAAAATACTTGGTCATTCATTATTTTGGTGGCTTGAGTTCGGCTTTATCTGCTGCTGAGTGGTTCAAAGACCCTCGAGCACAAGGTTCGGCCCACTATTGTGTGGATGAATCCGATGTGATTCAGCACTGTGTTAGAGATCAGGATGGCGCATGGCATTGCGGGGCCGTTGGCGGCCTCCACTATATTCATCCTTATTGCCGAAACAACAATTCCATTGGCATTGAAATGCGTCCGTCCAAGATCAATCATGCATCTCAGAACGCTAACGATAAGGACTGGTACTTTGATGATCGAGTCGTAGAGAATACAATTTGGTTGTGCGTGCAGCTCATGAAGAAGTACAAAATTCCTATCGAAAACGTCATTCGTCATTGGGATGTGACGGGCAAGATCTGTCCAGCCCCGTATGTTGGTGCATACTATAACACTTATTACAGAACAACTGGCGATCAGCAATGGGCAAAATTCAAAGAACGTCTGGAGGAGGAACTTGAAATGCGCTACAACAAACTCGGAGAAGTGAAAAGCCAGACTTACCGCAAGACTCTTGATAAGCTCATTAAGAATGGACTTGTCAATGGTAAAGGCGGAAGCGGCGAATCGCTCGTCATCGATATGAGCGAAGATACAGTCCGCACCCTCGTCATTCTTGACAGGGCTGGTGCGTTTGACAAATAAAAATATCCTGCCATAGACGAATCTACAGCAGGATATGGTGTAGGAATGCGGTGTAGGAATAGTGTAGGAATAATGTAGGAATCGATCGATTCTCGCTCCTATTTACTACTCCTACCTGCTTCCGAAACCCATTGAAAACACTGGGTTTTTGCCTATCAGGCGTTCTTCATTGCCTCTTCGACTGAGGCAAAAAACCTTGATATTTCAATAGGTCGGGCCCTTAAATGTACGAATAATGTATTAACGAACGGCGTTCGCATGCTATTTTATTTTTTCAATTTCTTTCTTCAGCCATTCTATATTTCGCTGAGTATACACTTTTTCTGTTATATCAGCAACAGCATGACCAACCATATATTTGATGGCGTACTCATCGACCCCGGCATTCTTTGCCATAGTTATGAAGTGGCTACGCGGATCATGTGCTCTATGTTTTGGATTCAAATCGAGCATTTCAATAATCTTCATAACGCGCTGTCTGTACTTTTCATAAGTCATCATCAGATTGCTTCGATGCGTATGAGTATCGGTGCAGTTTATTAGGTATTTGCTTCCGAGACTAACTGCTTCATTATATCGCGCCTCGACGAGTGGAAAAATTCTGGAATGAATCGGAACAGATCGATTTGTCCCAGCTTCTGTTTTCATACCCCCAACAAATATCCGATTCGTCAAATCGACATTTGCAATTTCTAGCAATCCAATTTCTTGCGGACGCCACCCCGAATAACATTGTATAAGAAGAACGTCTATGTAGTTGCCACTATCTACAGCTTTCCACAATTTATCAATTTCTTCAGCAGTGAACGGTATGTGCCCTTGACGGCCTGCTTCAATGTCTTTTATGACGTCGTCTGATATTTCGAACGTTCTTGCATAGTTTTTATCGACGATTTCATACTCAAGAGCATAATCAAGCATAAGATTGAACATGGATTTAATTCGGCTCTTTATATTCGGGGTCGTTTTCTTTTCTACCCCTTTTACGATAACTGTTCCATTCTCTAAGCAGCCCTTTATATGATAGGCGCGGAGATCGCTAGCTCGCATCTTATAGATGCTTGAACAATATGACCATGACGACTTGATTGTACGTATACTTGAGTCGTTTTTTAAGCGTTTGAAATATTCTTCGCTCCACCGTTCATACAGCTCTTTCATGGTGATGGCCGGATCAAGACTATAGGGGCTTTTGTTGTACTCAAGTAAAGCCTCATAGGCCTCATTATATGTCTCGAAATACGAATCTGGTTTTAACAATTTACATATAGGCTTTCCCGTGTCGGTCTTCCCTACTGTAACCATTACTCGAAATGGTTTTCTCAGATGACTGTTTTTTATTTCTGAAATTTGACCGAATCCATTTGGCAGTCGTTTTCTCTTGTTGCGTCTAGTCTGCTTATGAGGTGTATTGATATTTCCTCGCATCGGACAACCGCAATGTGGGCAGGCCAGTGCCTTATCACTGACTTGTAAATTGCATTCTGTGCACTTTACAAGCATCGCTTTTCGCTCCTTTCCCACATACCGTAGCAAACAATATAGAAAAAGTCAACTCCTATACCATTTCATGTAAAACTCGGGACGCAGGTGACAATTCCAAATGTTACGCTTTCAGCAGGAAGAAGTAAAACACTTCCTGAAAACGTAAAAGATAGGAGATTGTCATTATGGAAACTATGCAATTCCCCTGCGGTTCTGTTCCAGTCAGCATTGCGGCAAGAGTCTATGGCAAAGACGCTTGCTGGGTACGAGCTGGCATAATCTCGGGATGGCTCCCGATTGGAAAAGCGACTCGGAATGGAAAAGAAATCACAAAAATCGAAGAGATGGATTCTCGCCTCGGACGCATAAACTTTTACATCTCGCCAAAACTACTCTGGGAACAGACCGGTTATCTGTGGGGAGGCGAGCGAGTATGAGTACAGACATTCGTCCGGAGCTTTCAAAGAAGAATCCGTATTGGCTGCCGAAGCATCGTTATTACGAGCTCAAGCACTTCGCAATGCAGTATCCGGATTGGACGGCTGCTCGCAACGGTTTGATATTTACACATGCTCCGTCGTATGGCGTCCGTGTTAAAGCTGACGTCCATGATCCGACAATGACCTGTGCAGAGCTTCGGGAATATTACACCGAACGAATCGAAATGATCGATCGCGCAAGCATGGGATGCGGATGTCCGAAGTATGTCCTTTACGGAATCCTGAATGACAGCTCCTATGAAAAGATCCTTGCAAAGTACCCCAGCTTCATCGTTTATACAAAAGAGAAGTATTACGACTGCTACCGCAAGTTCTTCTGGCTTCTGAATCAGGAGCGGCGATAATACGCGAAAAATACATGCTCCTTAATGAAAGGAGTTGATTATATGCTAATTGCAATTATTGTGTATCTGATTATTATTGTACGGAATCTGTAAAGGCATATTCAACATCATAACAAAGCGGGAGTCCTAACATGGGCTCCTTCTTTTTATATTTCCGAATGGAGGTATCTGAATGAAATGGTAAATTAAGATCGTAAAAATTCCCGGGTGAGAAATTCCAGAAAACAATTCAGGAGGTCGTATGTTAGCTTATATTTTGATTGGACTTATCTGCCTGTTTATCGGGGGGCTTACAGTTTATATCTGTATGAAAGCCCATACTGAAGGCGCAATTTACATCGTTGATGATAACGCATATCTTCAGCTAAATCATGAGCCGGAGAAGCTTGCTAACCATCAATTCGTGACGTTTATGGTCATATCGCGAAAATAACAACTCGCTTTATGAAGGAGGTTGATATTTATGGATAAAAAAGAAAGCAATTATGTTCTGTCAGAGTTAGGGAAACTGTTGACTGATGTTATAGATTTAGATCCTGACCTTAATCATTTGAGCCCAGACAATGAAGAGGACATAAAGAATCAAGCATGGATGCGTCTTAGAAATATTGCACAGGCATTAAAGGAGTCCTAACACGGGCTCCTTCTTTTTTCGCGCCAAACGCATTCTCTATTATGGAACAATTAACATTGAAAGGAGTTTTATCATGGAAGAAAGAACACTGGAAGAAAGACTCGAGGATGAATTGAAAGATCAGTTGGCTGATATTTCAGTGATGAAAACCGGGTCCGAAGAAAAGTCAGAGGCTATCAAAGGGTTCGCAACTCTGTATGATAAGCGACTGGACAAGATGAAAGGCGACGGAGATCGCAAGAATCGTAAGTCTGATCGTATCGTTCAGATTGCAGAAACTGGTTTGAAGTTTCTTGGCTATACGGGCATGTTTATCATTGGTATGAATTTTGAGAAAACTGGGACGTTAACCTCGAACTTCTTCCGGAATCTTATCGGGAAAGCAAAATTCATGGATTAAGATTCAAATAAAGCGGAGCCGTTGAGCAGTCAGCGGCTCTTCTTTTTACTTGCAAAAATTAGAAAATCATGTTATGCTGGTTTAACAACCAAAGGAGGACTCAACTATGGACTGGAATGGCTTGTATGGCGTACTCTCAAACGATGATGAATTTGCGGAGTACGACGATGTGTATGATGAAAACGGAGATGCTGTACATTGCGATAATTGTGGTTTCGAAATTCATTGGAAAGACGGCGTCTACGTTTGCCCAAGATGCGGTAGAACAATGAGTCGAGAAGTATTCTTTGACTACATCGGGGCCACGCCTCCAGGTCCTGAATGCATTAACTGTGATAATCTTTATCCTGGATGCATGACGTGTCCGCATGGATATGTAGATAGAATATATCCTCAATGAGATATTTCCACGAGCAAAAATCTGTAACCCGTGTCCGGTACGGCGAAATCTATAAATGCGACCATCCGGCATATTCAAGATGTACGCTGTATCGAGTGAATAATCTCGGGCTTGCTGTAATTCAGCAGCGGTTCGATTCGAAGCTAAAAACGACTTATTGGAGCGAAATCGACTCAGATCTCATCGATGATATTTATCTCCATCCCGCCTTTTATGATTATTTCAAAAGTAATGCTGATCGAGAACGTAACGGCATTTATCCGACCGTCACGGTCCGTCAGATCATGTGGGCTCTAAAGATGAAACCATTGAAACGAGAGCGCTGGGAAACGGTTTTTGACCGAAAATATGTGTGATAAGGATGCCAAGGGCTTGATTTTTATCAGGCCCTTATTTTTTACGCGAAAAATACAGCCTCCTTTATGAAGTAAAACTTTATGGAGGAGAAAACTATGAGAAAAACAACATTAGGAAACAAAATCATTGCAGTTGCTTTATTATTGGCGTCATTTATCGTTATGCTGATTGAAAGGGAGGCTACAGGATTTATATTAGTGTGTTGTATTTCGTTACCGTTATTCTTCGCAAAAAGAAACTACATCGTTTGGAATTGAGTCGCTGCGGCGGCTCTTTTCTTTTTACGCGAAAATTACAAGCGGTATTATGAAGAGACAGTTAGCTCAATCGGTAGAGCAGCGGACTTAAGGAGTGTCCGCATGTTGTCGGTTCGAGTCCGACACTGTCTCTTTATATTTTTCTGAAAGGAAGTATGAATCATGCGAATTAACATTCGAAAGGCAGCGCCAATCGTTGCCACAGGACTTGGATGTATCGGAGTTATTGTAACAGCCGTATTGGCTGCGAAGAAAGCTCCGGATATCCAAGATGCTGTCGAGGAAGCTCGACTTGAACGCGGCGGATATTTGAAGCCAACCGAGGCGATCAAAGCGGCAGCTCCATCCGCTTGGCCGGTATGCGCAGCCGCAGTAGGAACGATTGCCTGCATTGTCGGCATCCAAGCAATCAACCAGAAGCAGCAGGCGTCGCTTATTGCGATGTATGGCGTTGCAGCAAAAACGATCCAGAAGTATGACGGAAAAATCAAAGAGCTGTTTGGTGAGGACGCCCCGAAGAAAGTCAAAACAGCTATCGCACAGGATACCGCTGATGACGAGCATGTCCAGCCTCCTGTTGATGGAGCTTGCCTTTTCTACGATATGATCTCGGGCAGATATTTCACGAGCACAATGCTTAAGGTTCGCGAGGCCGAGTATCACTTCAACCGGAATTTTATCCTTCGAGGCGGAAATGCCTGTTTGAATGAACTTTACGATTTTCTTGAGCTTGAACATATCGATGGCGGAGATATTGCAGGGTGGGATATCTGTGAGGCAGGTGAATTTTATGGGCATGAATGGATCGACTTCGATCATGAGCTCACACAAATCATTGCCGACGATGGATCTGAGATGGAATGCTGCCTTATCTCTTATCCATTCCCACCATGTTATTTCAATGACGGAGAAGATTACGATCCGGTAGAATTTGAATACGCAGAAAATGCACCGGCTATTATGAAGGAGGTATAAACTTATGAAGAAAATCAACACATTGAAAATTCTCGGTCTTGTATCATCTGTTTTGGGGATCTTCCTTCCGATTTTGGAAGATTACCTGACAGAACAGAAAACCCGAGAAATCGCTCGTGAAGAAGCTGAGAAGGTTCTTGCCGAATCCAACGAAGAAGAGTCTGAATAAGGCTCTTCTTTTTTCTTTATCATGGATGCAGCAAAAATGGTGATCGATTATATCCAATCAAAGCTTCCGCCGCCTCGTATTGAGTGGGGACGAAGGGAGTTTGACCAAAGGATCTACGAGCGATGGGCCGCTGAAGAAATTCTAAGTCTGCTGCTGAATCGAGGAGAAAAGGATCCGGTCGAACTCGTTGACGGATATTTACTTTCAATTGTCTCAGCAACGTCCACCTGTGTGGATAACAAAAAATTGATATTTTCTTCTGCGATTCATACGGCGGAGGAAATACTAAAAATGCTAACGGAGGAATATTCAGTATGAAGATGACAGGTTTATCAACTATTATGAATGGGACGTGGAAGGCCATTCGAAAACACTCGCCAGAGATTTTGACTGCATTGGGAATTGCCGGATTTGCCACTACGGCTGTTATGGCTGCAAAAGTGACGCCGAAGGCGCTCAATAAAGTCCGGAATGACAGCCGAAAAAACCATGACGGCGATCCGAATGCTTACACCAAAAAAGAGGCCATCCAATCTGCATGGAAGTATTATCTTCCGGCTGTCGGTGTCGGCGTCTCTTCGGCTGCTTGCCTGATATTTGCCACATCCACAAATCTGAGGCGCAATGCAGCGCTCGCAGCGGCCTATTCTCTTTCTGAAAGCACCCTTCGTGACTATCAGGAAAAGACGCTCGAAGCTGTGGGGCCCGAAAAAGAGCATGAAATTCGGGATGCAGTCATGAAAGAACGCATCGAGCGCAATCCGATTCAGACAAACAATGTGGTCATTACCAACAAGGGCGAAACACTGTGTTATGACCCGTGGTCGAATAGCCTGTTCAAATCAGACCCGGACACGATCTCGAAAGCCTGCATTGCGCTCAGTAGGGATATGTTAGATTCCGGTTATGTAAGTCTGAACGACTACTACTACGAAATCGGGCTGCCGAATACAAAGTCAGGTGCGCTGCTTGGATGGAAGGTCGGTTCAGGCAGGGCCATGATCGATCCGATCTTCAGCGGACAGTTGACTGAGGATCAGAGGCCTTGTCTTGCAGTTGACTTTGTGATCCAGCCGACATACGGCTTTGATGAGTAAGGAGGCTACTTATGAATCTTGTCCCGAAAACCAGTTTCGGAAGGGGCATCATGCTCCGGATTATTAAGAAGCTGGTCAAAAAGAAGCTTGGATTTGATATCGATATGCAGATCGACGATCTGTCTATTGATGAAGCAGCAGACAGTTCTTATGTCTGTTTGAATGCGAACTTCAAAGTCAGTCTCAAGAAATCTGACCTCGACCGTCTCGTCGATCGGATTTGATTACGCGAAATTTACATCTGCTTTAATGGAGAAACACTAAATTTATTATAAAGGAGTTTTTACAATGGAAAACAACAATGAAGTCATCATGGACACGGAAGCTACTTCTGAATCTACGGAACTCACGTCTGCAAAGCAGGACGACGTGCATGTTATGACTGCTGGCGAAAGCGCTATTGGCTTCGGTATTATTGGCGGACTTGCCATCCTCGGATGGGAACTCGCGATTAAGCCGATTGGCAAGAAGGCTGTCGCAGCAGGCAAAAAGGCACTCGCAAAAGCAAAGGCGCAGCGTGAGGCCAAGTTCAAGAAGGCCGAAGAAGAGGATGATCTCGTCGAATTGAAAGACGAATAACTCTAGAAAACAGTAATTCTCGCAAGGAGAGGAGTCCACAAGGGCTTCTCTCTTTTATTTATCAAAAGGAGGTCGATTATGGATTTATATTCTTACTCTGGTCCGGTCATGATGTTTGACCGCTGTGTTGCAAATGCTTGGAAGGCTGAAACCTATGCTCCAAGCGAAAAAAAAGCGAAAAGTAACCTCGCATATCAGTTCAGAAAACAGAACGGTTTGATTCCGGGTACGAGGATCGGCCTCCCTGGAAAAATCGTTAAGTTAGAACAATAAGGAGGTTTTACAAGTGGCTGATGTTTCAAAGGCGTCTTCTACAGAACGCCCAAAAGTTGAAAAGGTGATTTCCGGTGAAGCAAAGACCCGTAAGAAATCCGGGATCGCCAAGATGAGTGACGTGTTCATTGCGGAAGATGTCTCGACAGTAAAAAATCGAATTTTCATCGATGTGATCGTTCCAGCTGTAAAAAACATTATCAGCGAGATCGTCACAAGCGGAATTCAGATGATCCTGTGGGGCGACACCGTAAAGCGAAACAATGCCCCTGGCACCCGATATAATTACGGGAGCTGCTATAGCAGTCTGAATCAGCCAAAGCAGACCGCTTCCACGAATTATTCCGGATATGGATATGACGATCCCGTCGTATCTAGCAGAGGGGATGCAGAGCGCATCTTGCAGGAGATGGCCGAGATCATTCGGGAATACGATTCTGCTTCTATCGCCGATCTGTATGATCTCTGCGGAATCACTGGTCGTCCTACCGACATGAACTACGGTTGGACAGAAATGGGCGGAGCGCGTTCGATCCGTATTCCAGAGGGATATTTGATCCAGATGCCCCGTCCGGTATGTATTAAATAAAAGAAAGGAAACTTGAAAATGAAATCTGAAATCATGGCAAAAGCTGGCAATACACTGACAAAGTTCAGTGCAAAGGCAAAAGCACACTCCCCTGAAATTCTTCTCGTTGCCGGTATTACCGGTGTCGTCGGTACGGTCATTCTGGCTTGTGCCGGCACGAGAAAGCTTGATACCGTTATTGAAAAATCAAAAGAAGACATCGACGAGATTCACAGTACCTCTGTTTGTGAGGATGGCTGCTACACGCCAAAGGATCAGCAGAAAGAGTTGGTAAAGGCGTATGCCAAGACCGGTCTTGAGCTGACGAAGATCTATGCACCTGCGGTCGTTCTGGGCGGATTCTCGATCTACTGTCTCCTCTCTTCCCATCGCATCATGAAGGATCGCAATGAATCTCTCGCAGCGGCGTATACGACGGTCTATACAGCGTTCAAGCAGTATAAGGATCGTGTCGCAGAGAAGATCGGCGCCGAAGCAGAAAAAGAGATCCGCTATGCTGTTGAGAAAAAGAAGGTCGATGAGACTGAGACAGACGAAAACGGGAAGCAGAAGAAGCTTAAAAAGTCCATCGATATTACGACCATGCCGAGCGGATATGCGAAGTTCTTCGACGAATGCTCCAGAGAATGGGTAAAGGACCCGGAAATGAATCTCATGTTCCTCCGTGGTAAGCAGGCTATGCTTAACAATAAGCTCCAGTCGTGCGGTTTTGTATTCCTGAACGATGTTTACAAAGAACTTGACCTTTGTGAGCCGACACAGGAAGGACAGGTCGTCGGTTGGTACTATACCCCGGAGCATCCATCCTTCATTGACTTCGGTATTTATGATACCAACCGTAATACTGAGCGTTTCGTGAACGGTTATGAGCGCTCCATCCTGCTCGATTTCAATGTCGATGGCGTCATTATCAATAAGTTGTAAGGGAGGCAAAGATCGTGAAAGCTTTAAGCTGCATTCTCTCTGCCATTGCAGGTGTGTTCTTCGTTACCGGAGTTCTCGTTCTCGGAGGCTGAGATGGATATTTTAACTTCTGTTATCACAGACATCGACTATCTGCTTGACACGAAAAGAAAGCGCCATCTGACGGGAGGGCTTCTCATCAGTCTGGCATTCTTTTGCGCCGGTCTTGCAGTAACTATCGCAACACTAAAGGAGGAAGAGCATGAATAAATTTCTATGCTTTGCACTTGGCGCTGCCGCCGGTGCAGGCGTGACATGGTATTTCAGCAAAAGATATTTTCAGAAGCTCCGGGACGAAGAGGTACAGTCTGTTATCGAGACGTTCAAGTCCAAAGCCGAGGAAAAATCTGCTGATACTGAGGAGCCTGCATCTGCAAAGCCGCTGACGTCAGCACCGAGCTATAACACCGAACGTCGCTCGAAGCTTCAGGCTTACAACGCCCTGATTCGAGAAACTGACTATGATCCGCGTTCTCCGAAGGAACGACTGGAGGAACATCCGGATGAGCCGCCTCCCGGAGATGATGTAACAAAGCCGTATTCGATTTCGCCGGAGGATTTCGACACGCTCGATAATTACGATGTCGTTATCTTCACGTATTACGCAGACGATGTTCTTGTGGACGAGGATAATGAGCCTCTGAGCATTGATGAGATCGTTTGGTCTGTTGGAGCAGACTTTGCGTCTCATTTCGGCGAATATGAGGACGATTCCGTTCACATTCGAAACGACATGCGGCAGATTGACTATGAGATCCTGCGCGATCTCAGAAAGTATGGTGATCTGAATGACACAAGACCGCCTCAATAATGCCTATTTCGATTGGATGTATCGTCTGGTAATCCCTCGACAGAATGATATTTCCTATAGCAGGCTCTTGGGGTACATGAACAACGCCACATTCTATCCGGTGATCCCGATGGATGAAAACCGTGCACAGGATGGAATCGACTTGCGCTATCGTTTCGGCCATGAAAATCGATATACAGATGCAGAAATTGCATGCTTTATCGATTCAAGACCGTGCAGCGTTCTGGAAATGATGGTTGCTTTGGCGATTCGAATCGAAGAAACGATCATGGCAAATCCTGAAAAAGGAAATCGGACACATGTCTGGTTCCTCGAGATGATCGAAAGTCTCGGATGTTCTGACATGACGGATGAAAATTTTGATCGAAGGAAAGTCAATAATGCGATCGTTACACTTCTTGAGCGGACTTACAGCCGGGATGGACACGGTGGTCTATTCACGATCCCAAATTCACCCCGAGATCTTCGAACGGCAGAGATCTGGTATCAGGCAAACTGGTATCTCAACAGCATTGTAAATTTTTGAAAGGTAGGAATAACTATGGACGAAATGCTTCGTTATATTTTCAAAAGCATGAAAAACTATGACCGAGGATTTGCCACTATGGCGAAGATCGTAAAGGCTCAGAACAAGGTTAATAAACTTGTTGCTGTAGATTTGGGTCTCTTCTGTGTCATGCATTGGATCGCCTATGCAGAAACCAAAAAGCTCTCGGCAAGGATCGACGAGCTCGAAAGGGAGAAAAATCAGAATAAAGGAGCATAAGGATCTCTATGTTTGATTTCCTCAGGATTTCTACCAGAAGCAGTAAGCAGGGTATAGAAGTCTATCCTAGATTCCGAATCTGCAAATCGTCAGATCTGATGATCCGTGGCGGTGACTTTTATGCCATCTGGCTGGAAGAACGAGGAATGTGGTCTACAGATGAGCAGGATGTTTTGGATATGATCGACTATGAACTCGATAAGTACGTCAAAGATAATAAAGACGTTCTTGGCGATCATCCGAAAGTCCTGCACATCCGAGATTCTGAAACTCGTCTGATTGGGCAGTGGCATCAATTCTGCCAAAAGGACATGCGTGATTCGTATCACATGTTGGATGAGAAACTGATATTTTCGAACATGCCGACTGCAAAGAAGGACTATGCAAGCAAACGACTACCCTATCCGCTTGAGGACGGGAGTCATGATGCTTATGACCGTCTGATGTCCGTTTTATATTCTCCGGAAGAGCGAATGAAAATAGAATGGGCCATCGGGTCCATTGTTTCCGGCGAATCCAAACGACTTCAGAAATTCATGGTCTTGTACGGCGCAGCTGGCACAGGTAAATCAACGGTTCTGAATATTATCCAGCAGTTGTTCGAAGGATATTATTCGGTCTTTGATGCAAAAGCGCTTGGCTCTTCATCCAATGCTTTTGCGCTGGAGGCATTTAAGACTAACCCGTTGGTTGCCATCCAACATGACGGCGATTTGTCTCGAATCGAGGATAACACGAGACTCAACTCACTTGTCTCTCATGAGATCATGACCGTTAACGAGAAATTCCGACCTACATACTCCAACCAGTTCAAAGCATTTCTCTTTATGGGCACCAACAAACCGGTAAAGATCACGGATGCGAAATCCGGTCTGCTTCGTCGATTGGTTGATGTCACACCCTCCGGCGATAAGCTTTCGCCAAAGGAATACCGGACTGTCACGAAGCAGATCAGCTTTGAACTTGGAGCGATTGCCTACCATTGTCAGGAAGTCTATCTTTCAAACCCCGGACGCTATGACGATTATATTCCGCTCGGCATGCTCGGCGCGTCAAACGATTTCTACAATTATATTCTGGATAGCTATTATGTCTTTAAGTCTGAAGATTCAACAACGCTTCAGGCGGCATGGGCCATGTATAAGACCTATTGTGAGGACGCTAATGTTCCATACCCTCTTTCGCAGCGCTTGTTCAAAGAGGAGCTAAAGAACTACTTTTCAGAATATTCTGACCGCTATAACGCGGCTGACGGGAATCGTGTCCGGAGCTACTATAAAGGCTTCCGGGCAGACAAGATTGACGGAAAGGACGTCGGGATCATTCCGGAGCCAAGTAATTCGACATGGCTGGAGTTTCTCGAACAGAAATCACGTTTGGACGAGGCCTATGCAGATTGCCCTGCCCAATATGCTTCTGATGCCGGAACGCCATCTCAGAAATGGGATGACGTATCCACAAAGCTGAAAGATCTTGATACGTACAGACTTCATTACGTTCGCGGTCCGGAAACACATGTCTTTATTGACTTTGATATTCCGGGCGACGATGGAAAGAAGTCATTTGAACGAAACCTGAAGGAAGCGTCGAAATGGCCTCCGACTTATGCTGAACTGAGCAAATCCGGGGCTGGAATTCATCTCCATTATATTTATACAGGAGACGTGTCCAAGCTTGATCCGATTTACGCAGATCATATCGAGGTGAAGACCTTTAAGGGGAAAAGCTCACTTCGGCGACAGCTGTCGAAGTGCAACAGTCTCCCAATTGCGACGATTGCTTCTGGGCTTCCTTTGAAAGGAGAAAAACCGATGATAAATCCGGATGTGGTGCAAAGCGAAAAAGGACTTCGCACCACGATTCAGAAATGTCTGCGAAAAGAAATTCATGGCGATACACGCTCGAATGTTGATTTCATCTACAAGGTTCTTGAGGATGCGTATAAGAGCGGTATGCACTATGACGTAAGTGACATGGAAAATGCAGTCATTAACTTCGCGATGCGCAGTACAAATCAATCTGACTACTGCCTCAAGCTGGCGATGAAGATGCATTTTAAGTCTGATGACCCGGCAGACCCGATCCCTAGTAATGACAACGACCCAATCATATTTTTCGATATCGAGGTGTTCCCGAACTTGTTTCTTGTCGTTTGGAAGATTCAAGGTCCGGGACATTCTTGTGTTCGAATGATTAATCCGAAGCCACGAGAAATTGAAAATCTTTTCTCGTACAAGCTCGTTGGGTTCAACTGCCGAAGGTACGATAATCACCTTCTGTACGCCGCGATGCTTGGATATTCCAACATAGAACTGTTCAAGTTGTCGTCCCGTATCGTCAACGACCACAATAACGGCGACATGTTTGGTGAAGCCTATAACATCTCATATACGGATATTTACGACTTTGCGTCCGCTGGACATAAGCAGAGCCTGAAAAAATTCGAGATCGAGATGGGTATTCACCATCAGGAGCTCGGCCTCCCCTGGGATCAGCCTGTTCCAGAAGAGATGTGGGATAAGGTGGCAGAGTATTGTGAAAATGATGTGATTGCAACGGAAGCAACCTTCGACTATCTGAAGGCAGACTGGAGCGCTCGGCTTGTTCTGGCGAAAGTCGCTGGAATGACGCCAAATGATACAACGAATAGTCTCTCTACCAGAATTATATTTGGAAAAGAGAAGCATCCCCAGTCGCAGTTCAACTATCGAGACATGGGCGACACATCTGTATCGACGCATCAATGGACATGGGACGGAGACAAAGATCTCCCGTTTGAGTTCGGCGGAGAATTCAATCTCTTCGACGATCTTAATCGGCCGGTGTTCCCTGGATACAAGTATGAGTACGGGAAATCAACGTACCGGGATGTCAACGCCAACAACCCGAATCCTGACCAGCGAACAGTCGGCGAAGGTGGATATGTCTACGCAGAGCCTGGAATACATCAAAACGTCGTCGTTCTGGATGTTGCATCGATGCATCCGAGCTCTATCATTGCAGAGCAGCTCTTTGGTCCTGAATATACAAGGCGTTTTCAGGAGATCAAGGATGCCCGTGTTGCGATCAAGCATGGCGAATTTGATAAGGCCCGCAGCATGTTGAATGGCAGTCTGAATGAGGCAATCGATATGATCGAGCGTGGTGAACTGACCACGGATGATCTGTCCCTTGCCCTAAAGACTGTCATTAACTCTGTCTATGGACTGACTTCGGCGAAGTTTGATAATCCGTTCCGTGATAAGCGCAATTCGGACAATATCGTCGCAAAGCGCGGAGCACTCTTCATGATCAATCTTCGCAATGAGGTGCAGTCTCGTGGATTCACAGTGGCCCATATCAAGACAGACTCGATCAAGATCCCAAATGCCACGCGGGAGATCATTCAGTTCTGCTTTGATTACGCCAAACAGTACGGATATGTGTTCGAGCATGAATCCACATACGAAAAAATGTGCCTTGTCAACAACGCAGTGCTGATCTCGAAGTACGCAGATCCGACATGGTGTGAGAAGGAGTACGGATACGTTCCGGAGAAGAACGGAAAGCACCCGAATGAATGGTCTGCGACCGGCACCCAGTTCGCAGTCCCATATGTCTTTAAGACGCTCTTCTCGCATAAGCCAATCGAGTTCAGCGATCTCTGTGAAACAAAGTCTGTGACATCTGCTATCTATCTCGACATGAACGAAAATCTCCCTGCCGATGAGCACAATTATATTTTCGTTGGTAAAGTCGGACAGTTCTGTCCGATTCGACTTGGATGCGGTGGCGGGCTTCTTGTACGAGAAGCAGCAAACAAATCTACCGGTGAAAAGAGCTTTGCAGCTGTTACCGGCACAAAAGGCTATCGCTGGCTCGAGTCAGAGATGGTCAAGATACTTGAGAAAGAGTCTCAGGTCGATGAATCCTATTATATTTCCCTTGTGGATGGCGCTCGAGCTGCCATTGCCGCATATGGAGATGCCGATTGGTTCATCGACGGAAAAGCCGGAACTCCTCCGTGGGATGGTCCGGGTGAGCCTTGGTCCGAAGGCGAAGCATTCGCCGTCAGATAAACAACATTAATTTATATTTGAAAAGGAGTTTTTAACATCATGGAAAACAGAGCAAATGCAAGAGAGATCCCGACCCTGAACATTCGGGACGCACATATCGTCAAGCGCAACTTCGCGGGACGCTTCGAGGACTATAATCGTGAGGGCAATCGGTACTTCACGATCCGCATCGATGACCCCGAGATGGCCGCAGCGCTGATTGCTGACGGTTGGAAGCTCCGGGAGGGTAAGCGCAGAAGCGAGGACGATGATCCTCGTTGGTATATGGATATCCGGGTGGCGTTCAATGATTATTACCCGACGAAGATCTGCGTCTATTCCGGAAACGTGAAGCGTGAGCTGAATGAGGAGACGGTCGGTATGCTTGATCGTGTTCGTATTCTCAAGGCCGATATGACGATCCGCGCCCGTTACTGGGATGTGAATGGTAAGCGCGGCTACAAGGCCTATCTGAAGGTCATTCACGTCACGATCGAAGAAGAGGATCCGTGGGCAAACGAGTACGCACAGTACGACGAGCAGTAAAATACAGACTTCGGGAGCTCTGAAATACGGGCTCCCGACTTATATTTCGGAGGTTTGATAACTATGAAAAAACGTTTTGTATTCGGTCTTGGACTGACTTTGGGATTTTGTGTTGGAGCCACTCACGCTGTTGGAAAAATGATGTCAGTTGATGAAATTCGTAGGGCTTGCGCGAATCGCGTAGCAAATAAGATTTCGGATTGTCTGTTCGGGAAGAGCCATTGCACTTATTCTTATGACTGGTGCTTTGCTACGCAGGGAGACTGTGAGAATGCATGGCATGATATTTGTGAGACCATTCAGTTATACGGCCTGGTGACCGTCGCAGACGTAAAGGAAATTGTTGGCTCGAAGTCGAGCTCATATGAGGATACAAGAAAAGGCTGGGTTGGGACAATCGGTATGTATCTCAAACCTGAAAAGGATGGAACATGGACGATTCATCTGCCAGAACCCAAAAGACTGTCGATTTAGGGAGGTATCTATGGACACCGCTGTCAAGAATCTATTTTTATACATCTTTATTGTCACTGCATTTTTCTTGTTTCAGACGGCCCCAGTTGAGCTGATCGCATGGGTCAAACGAAATGATCTTATTGTCTGGACAGTTTGTATCATAGCATGGCTTGGATATTCAATCGGGGATCGACACAACAACTGAGAGGAGATGTCTGTATGGTTTCAAACTACAAAGAAGTTTATTTTGATCCTTATTGCGAGAAATGCAAGCATGAAAAGAAAGCCGAGACGGATGAGCCCTGCTTTGAATGCCTGAGTAATCCGGTCAACGAATTCTCGCATAAGCCTGTTAAATTCGAGGAACGTGAATGAGCGGCGTCAGTCTCTACCCCTTCCAGCTTGAAGCAGTCAACAAGATGCATAACGGATGCATTCTCTGCGGTGATGTCGGAAGTGGTAAATCCAGAACATCGCTCGCATATTACTGTCTCCAGCAAAATCCAACGGGCGATACGATCTCCTTCTGGAAAAGCCACCCGACAGTCGAAGACCTTTACATTATCACGACTGCCCGTAAGCGAGATACGTTTGAGTGGGATTCTGAGTTGGCGAACTTCCGTATGTCAACGAATCCCGAAAACGATACATACAAGCACTCTGTTATCATTGACTCCTGGAATAATATCCAGAAGTACAAGGATGTCAAGGGCGCTTTCTTTATATTCGACGAGCAGCGTGTTGTCGGTCGTGGCGAATGGGTCAAAAGCTTCCTGAAAATCGCAAAATCTAATCACTGGATTCTGCTTTCAGCGACGCCAGGTGATAAGTGGGAGGATTATATTCCGGTTTTCGTAGCCAACGGTTTCTATAAAAACCGCACGGAATTCAGCAACGAGCACATTATCTGGGACCCGCGTGTTACGTTTCCGAAGGTTCGTGGATACATGGGGACCGGGCGGCTTATTCGACTTCGTGATAGGGTTCTTGTCCGTATGGAGGATCAAAGAACGACTATCCCTCACCATGAGGACGTATTCGTTACCTATGATATTTCGGCGTACAAGGACCTGACTCGAACAAGATGGAACCCATGGCTCGAGAAACCGATTGAAACAGCATCCGAGCTCTGTTACGCATGGCGAAAAGTTGTAAACAGCGCTGATTCGAGACAGCTGGCCGTATTGGAGATTCTCGAAGATCATCCAAAAGCAATTATATTTTACAACTTTGACTATGAACTCGAAATACTGAGGGGGATCGGCTATGAAGAAGGAACCGAGATTGCGGAGTGGAACGGGCACAAACATGATGCGCTTCCTTCCGGCGACAAGTGGGTCTATCTGGTGCAGTACACGGCAGGTTGTGAAGGATGGAATTGTATCACAACGGACACGATTATATTTTTCTCCCAGAACTATTCCTACAAGGTCCAACACCAGGCCGAAGGTCGTATCGATCGCCTTAATACCCCTTACAGAGACCTCTACTATTATCACCTGAGAAGCCGCAGTGCAATCGATCTCGCAATACACCGAGCTCTCATTGATAAGAAAACGTTCAATGAAGGGGCTTATACCAAAAGAACTGGATATTTCAAAGATTCAATGAAAAGGGGTGCCTAAAAATGAGAAAACGCAATGCATATTGGTTGATTATTGCATTTATGGTCGTCGCGATGACGATCATTTTTTGTATCGCAACAACCACCATTCAGGCTCGTGCCAATGAAATGATCGAAAATGAAAAAATCGCCCGGGAAAGATATCGCGAAAAGGTTTCCGCGATTGAGAATGAGACACGTACAATTGAAGTCGCATACGTTCAGCCAGAGAAAAAAGATATTCTCGTGATGCCAATCAAGCCTGTTACAAACTCTGACAAGGGCGGCTGGGAATGCGAAAACAAGGAAGATGCAGAATATCTCGCATGTGTGATCTATCAGGAAGCCGGTGGGGATGGATGCTGCGACATGTGCCGTCGGCGTGTTGCGGATATTGTCCTGAACAGAGTTAAGGATGCAAGATTTGCCGGTGACACCGTGGAGGCGATTTTGACCGAAGGGAATCCCCCACAATGGGGTTTATATTCTGTGACCGGCATCGTCTGGCCCGAAAAAGCATCATATCCTGAAGAAGCAGAAGCTGTCGAGCGGGCACGACGCATCGCAATTGAAGTTCTGGAAGGTAATCACAGTGATCTTACAGAAGATTATATTTGGTGCGCGGAATTTCCGCAAGGGCAGGATGTGATCGAATGCGACGGGATCTACTTCGGGAAATAGACAATGATATTCCGAGAGTCGGAGACCGCAGACAAGAATCGTTCTGCACTCGAACAACACATGGCGTATATGAGCTGAGTCCACCGGAGCCATGCACCGTGATTTATGTAAACTTAGAGCACCGTTGGTACTCCGTATATTTTGAAAGGCTGGGATTTTCTTGTGGATACAGGTTTGATGACGCAAGAGGAGATCAAGGAACTGATCAATCGCCGCAGACGCCAGATACTTGTACATAGCATCATTTATTATCGTCTGAATGAGAATCTCATTGACGACGCTACATGGTCTGGATGGGGGCTCGAACTCGAGGCGCTTCAGGAAAAGTATCCTGATATTTCGGCTGAATGTGTCTACGCGGATGCGTTCAAAGAGTTCGATCATTCGACCGGAATGTCACTCCCTTTGGATGACCCATGGGGTGTCCGAACAGCTCAATACCTGATTCAGGTATCGCGTGAAAAACAACGCCCGTTATGAAGGGAGTTGAATGAAATGAACAACATTATTATTTATGGAATTGGAGATGCTGGCTATCAGTATCGTGTACTTCAGTACCATTATTTCTACGAAGAGAACGTCAGCACGAGCTTTATCAAGTGCAGGGCTCGGTTTATGCAGTTGGCAAATCCGAGCATTGAACACGTGTATATGCTCACGAACAGACCAGGACTCAAACGGGAATATGTGGAATCGCTGAAAAAGAATACGATCGAAAGTTGTGCCATCTTCAAGGATATTCTTGAAAGAGAAGGCATTAGACTCTTCTAAACGGAAGCGGGACGTCTTACACAAGGCGTCTTCGCTTTTATTTTTATGAAAGGACATATAGCTATGGACGATTTTACCAAATTTATTCAGGCCCTTGGAGTCATGGGCGAAATGACAGCGATCTTTTACAAGACTCTGCTTAAGGCAGGACTATCGGAGGATGTCGCTGTAACACTGTCCGCCAAGATGATCGGCGAGCTTATCCATATCATCGGCAAAAACGGGAAGGAGAACAACAATGATAGCGAAACGGAGTAATTGCATTTTCTTGATTGTCGGTCCATCGGGGAGCGGTAAATCAACTGTAGTCCAGCATTTGTGCGATCAGTATGGATTACGGCAGATCTACTCGTACACCACACGGAAGCCCCGGTATACCGGTGAAAAGGGCCACACCTTCGTTACGGATGAAGAATTCGATAAGCTGACCGGGATGGTCGGGTATACAGAGTTCGATGGACATCGGTACTGCTCTTTGCAGGAAGATGTAGAGAAGTCCGATCTCTATGTGATTGATCCGGCGGGAATCGAATATTTCAGAGAGCATTATACCGGCAGCAAGCGCATCGTTGTGATTGGAATTTGGGCCACCGAAGCCGTAAGAAAGAAGCGAATGTTCCTCAGAGGCGATTCAGAGGATGGCATTCAGAGGCGTCTGGAGGCCGATAGAGCGATTTTTAATACAGATGTGTGTGATGTCGTGTTTTACAATAAAATATTACAGGAAACCATTGGATGCGTCTCAGATTACATTTTCAGGCATTTATTCTGCACTTCGAGATTGAATATACAATAAGGAGGACATTATCATGTCAATTGCAACAAAAGAACAGATGAAGGAAGAAGCAATCGCTCGTATGGAACTGCTTCATATTCACTCCAATGCCATTCGGGATTTCAAGGACAAGGACATCGTAAACTGTTCCCAGTTCGGCGCTCTCTTCTGGCTCACTGATGAGCAGCAGAAACGGGTGGAGAAATTTGAGAAAGAGTCCAGCAACCTCGTTTATCATGCGATCGAAAATCATTATGTCGAACTTGGCCGGATGCTGACATTCCTCTATGTCTCACCAAATATGGACGAGTGGGAACAGGATCGCGAAGAACTAGCGGCTGGAGAGCCTCTTGCATATGTAGCTAATCTTAGTGATGAGATTTGTTCGGAATATGGTCACGTCGGGGTTGAGCCGTGCTGTGGTGGATTGGTGAGGATTTGGTGATGGAGGGTATTAAGAATGGCATCACTGTCAAGTGGGAGCTTCGCCTTTGCACAGTTGATAAAGAGGCTGGATATTTTCACTGCTGGGAGCATTTCAGCAAACAGGGTATTTCTGGCGTTCAGGGCATTGTAGAATTCCACGACAGAGTTGAGCGTGTAGATCCTGAGAACATTAAGTTCTGTGACGAAGAAAACGCTTATCTTCAGGCGTTGCGGAAGTATGAAATTGATATTTCAAGGAGTGTCGAAAATGACGAGAAAAAATGAAAGGCTTATTGACTGTATACCGTATACGGTATCAGATGGCAGCTGGTACATGCGTCTTATCTATGGATACGAGGACGAAAAAGGAAAGCACGAAGTCGTTTTTCCGAAAGTCAAGCTCCCCATTCCGACAGAATACATTCCCATACCGGCATCAAGAGATTTCGGAAGTTGCTTTGGCTTGTTCTATGGCGGCGGATCCCATATTTCAGGTCTCGACGAGATTCCTGTTTATGAAGATACATGGCACGGCGCAGTAGTCAGAGGAGTCAAAGAGGCAGCATACGCCTTCGACATTATTACTGATCCTGCTGTTAAGGAATTGACTGTTGAAGAGATTGAAAAGCGTCTCGGATATAAGGTGAAAATTGTAGGTAAGGAGAATGACAAATGACCAGAGAATTCTGTGATATTTGCGGAAGGCCGATTGACACATACAAAAATGTCTCTGAGTTCAAGCTCAAAAAGGTGGTCCATTCATTTCATGAAAGCTGGTGGACGAGGCTCACCGTTCACAATACGTGTTGGAAAGAACTGTGCAAGAGAATCGCTGAGACAGTCGCTATTACAGAGGGAGAGGATATCGAATGAAATGCTTTTATCACAATGACGCAGACGGTAAGTGTGCCGGTTTCTGGGTACGCAACAGCGCTCGCCTTGCGCCGAATAATGAGACGGTGGATTTCATCGAGATAAGCTATGAGAAGCCGTTCCCGATGGACACGATCCTGCCGGGTGAGCAGATTTATATTGTGGACTACTCGATCATGCCGGACGAAATGCGAGAGCTGCTGAAGATCACGAAGGACGTTACGTGGATCGACCATCACAAGACGGCGATCGAGCGTTATAAGGACTTCGAGTATGATATTCGCGGCATCCGGTACGACGGGGTCGCGGGCTGTATGCTGACGTACTGCTATCTCAAGCATATGACAAATGGCGGACTCGGTGAAATCAAGCCGTTTTATATTCAGATGACCGATTATGCCCCGATCTTCACGAAGCTGATCGCTGACTGGGACGTCTGGAAGTTTGAGTTTGGCGACACGACACGCTGCTTTGTCACTGCTTTCAACTGCTACGACTTCTCTCCCGATAGCCCGCAATGGATGAGATTCATTTATCCCAAATGTGACGGCTTGCGGCACGAGACCGTTATGACTGACGAAGGCGCGCAGATGATCAAATACCGTGACGGTTGGGCAAAGGGATATTTGGAGCGGTTTGGATTCGAGACTGAGTTCGAAGGACTCAAGTGCTTTGCGCTCAATCTCAGTAATTGCAGCAGCGAATATTTTAAGTCGCTTCCCGAGGGAAAGTACGATGCGTTTATTGCCTTCGCATTTAACGGGAAGGAATGGATCGTCAGTATGTATTCGACCAGCACGGATGTCAGCGTGATCTGCAAAAAGTACGGCGGCGGTGGACACAAGGCTGCGGCCGGGTTCCATGCGAAGGAACTGCCATTCGTATGATTGAAAATGTCAAGGTTCCGTCCGGGTTGTATGGATTCGTTCCACTCCCGGACGAGCCTAAGCCCAAGAAAAAGCAGGAATCAAAAGGAGGAAAACAATGGCACTTGCTAGAAAATGCGACAGATGTGGACGGTTATATGAACAGTATCCGATTGGCGATAAACCAGGCATTTACAATTCTGTTCAACTGATAAGAAGATCGGTCACCAACAATCAGTTATTTTCCAAGGATGTTATGGATCTTTGCTGTTATTGCATGAACGATTTGCAGAATTTCCTTCGGAATCCCAATATGACTGTGGTGGAGGAGAAAACAGAATGATTAACATGAGCAGCGGTTTGAAAGAAATTCTTGGAGAGAATCCGTCGTTAGAAAATCTTGTCAAAACCAGAAAGGCCCTTCTTGTCAAAATTCGAATAGAAAATTTCCGCGATTTAGCAGATGATCTGTTTGTAATTGAGACACTTATTCGTGAAAAGGAGAATAACGATGCTTAAAATCGAAAAAACAGAAGTCGTTGGCTGGGAGGCGGCCATTCGAGGGATGCGGAATCCGATGAACTCGTGGGAGCAGAGTGATAGCAAATTCATCAGAGATGTTGACTATGGGTGTTCTGGATCATGTCCGTGCATCGACATTGATGGAAATTGCGATTGTTGTTATATAGGTCCAAACGATCATGGCCTTATGGAGAAGCTTCGTGCTGCCGGTACAGATCATCGGAAATTCATGCGTATGCTGATTGTATCTGCGGATATTACAGCGCCACTGTACTGGTGGAAAGAGTACGATACATACAAGGTTGGTACGGTTGCCAATTCCTGCTCGACGATGCACAAGATTGCAGCGAAGGAATTCACGCTGGAGGATTTCAGCCATGAACATCTTAATTGGGAAACATATCATCGGGATTGGATTGAGAGTGCAGTCGTTAATGAGGATTCGACTTCTAACCTCAAAGTGTTCGCGACGCCTTTGGATATTCTCATTTTCACTATTGAGATGCTGAACGCCTATAGAGCCGCATATCTCGAATCCAAAGACAAAAGTGATTGGTGGCAGATGATCCAGCTCCTGCCGAGTTCGTATAACCAGAAGCGGACAGTTATGCTGAGCTATGAGGTTCTGGCGAACATTTACAAGTCTCGACGTCACCACAAGCTCGATGAGTGGCATACGTTCTGCGACTGGATTGACGGACTCCCCTATTCGGAGCTGATTACGGGGATTCCTATTCAAGATGAGTTGTTAAACCCACAAGTTGGTAATGTACTTTCTGTCAACGATGCCAAAAAGATGTTTGGGCTTACTCCGGAGGATGAGAAATGATGTTCGTATGCAATCGTTTTGCGGTTGTTCCGCATATGTGCTCCGAGTGCAAACGGTATATTTGGCTCGAGAGTTACAGAAGGTCTGACGTGTGGAAGCTTTTCGCAGGTAGATACGTCAAGGAGAACATCTGTAAAAGCTGTCTGAAGAAATTTGATATTGTCACAAAGGAGATCAACTCTGTCGGTAACGTGAATGCAGTTTCGGCACAGGAAATTGAGGCGGCTATAAAACATTTCAACAAGCTTGCTGAGGAGGGTAAGAGATGAAGCACGACTTAAAACTGATTCTCAAAAAGGCTTATCGACAAGGGTGGCTGAGTGGATTTGATTTCTCGATTCTCATTCAAGACCTTCTTATCTCGGAAAATGGTTATGTTATTGATACTGGGAATTTTGAAAATGTGAATGCTGAGGTTGCATTGAGATTGGTCGAAAGAATCAAGAAACATCCAATTATTTGGCAGTTGTTCTTCATGGTTGCCTGAAAGGAGTTAATATGAAACACAGAACATTTATTATTCTCGATAACGAGGATCTCGAGAGAGTACAAAATGCGCGTCCGGCATATTGCTATGTCGGAGACGAACAGTTCGTTATTCTTTCGGAGGAAGGTTATGAGGAACTGAAGAAATTCTTTGGGGAGAATGAAGAATGATATTTGCAATATGTTTGGTCTGGGTCGGACACCATTTAGGTGCTCCGGCCTGGTTTTATTTTCTGGCTGCGATTGGCGCCGGTCTTGAAATAGGGATATTTCTTAAAAATCTTTGAAATGAAAGGAAGATCGTAAGATTATGCTGGGATGGGCAAAACGAGAAATTGAACTTGCGTGTAAACGGGCGCGTGGAGATCGTCCCGAGAATGAATTTGATTACGGCTGTGCCTGTTATACAAGTGCACTTAAAGCCTTTGAAAGTTTGTTGGACGATGACCATAGTGGTACGAGTATCATGATCACAAAACATATTCTCAATCGTTTGATTGACGGAAAGCCTCTGACCCCGATTGAGGATACGCCGGAGATGTGGAACGATTGTGCTCGGTATGAGTATGAGGTTGGATATACCACATATCAATGCAAGCGCATGAGTAGTCTGTTTAAGTACGTATATGATGACGGTACAGTCAAATACAAAGACATTAACAGATTTATTGCGGTCGATAAGGACGATCCGTTTGCTGGATGGCATAATGGTCTGGTCAGTAAGATTCTCGATGAATATTTTCCAGTTACTATGCCATACATGCCCATGGAGAAGCCGATTGTCGCCTATTGTTCAGAAGCTTTGACAGATCCGAAAAACGGGGATTTTGATACAATGGCTATCTGGTATGCCAAGATGCCAGATGGGGACCGTACAGAAATCAATCGTTTCTTCAAAGAAGGCGGGGACGATTGGGTCGAGATCGATGAAGCAGAATATAAGGCACGGAAGGCAATGGAGGTTGCTCCGAAAGACAACTTACCTTATATGCAGGTGGAGGGTTCCGATGAATAATGCTATTTGCGAAAACTGCGCTCATAAGGATGTCTGTAAACATCGGGATGAACTTACTGATATTCAGAAGCAGTTCGACAATTTCAAGGTTTTCAGAGACGAGGGGAACAAATTGACCAGTAAAGGCTCTATTGTTCCGATCGAAAGCCTGTCTTACATTGAAGTCCCGAAGCTGAAATGCACAAAATTTCTTGATAAAAACGTGATTTCTAGTAAAAGGAGCGTTACAGAATGAACACAAAGGAAATCGATATTATGAAGCTGACCCCGGAAGATTACCTCAAGATGCATGAGCGGTGCTGCCAACTTGAGAAGAAAAATGCAGAGCTTACTGATACAATCAACCGAATGGACGGAGGGTGCAAAAGAGCCGTTGAATTGCGGAGACTTCTGGATGACTTGTTTGAAATCAAGCCGAATGAGTTTGTTTCGGACGATCAGATTTGTTCGAAGATGAAAGGTCTGCGTGCGCGGCGGATGGAGCTCGAATATGAGAACAATCGCCAGGCATGTTGTATTTATGAGTTGAAAAACAAGGTTTCGGATCTTACGGATGAGAATACCCTTCTGAAAACAAAAATTGCTGACCTTACCGACGAGAATGGATCTCAGCGGGATCATATTCAGGAGGTTGAGGACGCTCTTTTGACTCTTGCGAGGGAGGCAGAAAATTCAGCGGAGCAGATTAAAAATCTCAACTTCTGTCTTACGGATGTCCGCAAATGTGCGGAAAAATATTATGACGAAGCGGAAGCCTATATCAGGCTCAAAAATTCATACCGTGACAGGTGTAATTTGCTTCTGGAAGAAAAGGCCGGACTGGAAAAACGGCTGCGGGATGCTGAAAAGGAGAATGACGAGCTGACGAAAGAACTTGCAAAGAAGCTCTATGGAGAAGTGCGGTGTCGAGATCATGACGCTGATGTATACCAGCATGGCATTCTGAAATATGCAAACCAGGATATTTGGAAAATCCCCGACCGGCTTGTGGACGGTGCTATGGGAATGTGCGGAGAAGCTGGTGAAGCCTCTGAGATCGTCAAGAAGTATACATTTCAGAATCATACGCTCGATACGGAGCACCTCGCAAGTGAGCTTGGAGACGTTCTGTGGTATGTCGCTTACACGGCGGACACGATCGGATATCCTCTGAGCCGTATCATGGAGATCAATCAGGAGAAGCTTCAGGCCAGATATTCCGACGGTAAGTTTGATGCAGAAAGGAGCCGGAATCGGAAAGAAGGTGATATTTAATGACCTTCTTCAAAAGTACCGGGAGGGGTCTTGGTTGCAGGTTTAACGAGAAAGAAAAGAAGGCCATTGAGCTGGAGGCTCGGAAGGAGCTTGCGGAATGGACCCGGCAGCACACAAATGAAGTCGATGCAATGTTTCTTTGGTTCATGCATGAGGAATTTGGATTCGGGCATGAACGGCTGAAAAAGATCTACTTTGACTTTGCGCCCAGAATGCGTGAGCTGATTGAACGGTACGAGATGCGTGATTGCGACAGCCCTTATCTGTGTACGCAGAAACTTCTGGAATACGGCATTGATATTTCGGAATGGGAACAAGAAGCAGATAAGGCGGTTGAAAATTGACAATATATAGGCTATGATATTTACATTACATGTGTAACGGAGGCAGTCTTATGAAGAAGTTATTTATCAGTTTCTTCGTAGCTCTTATGATTCTATCGTTAACTGGATGCCGCGATAAAGTTCTTGAAGAGACAACAGCAGCTGTTACTGCTTACAACGAAGCTGCTGATGCGTACAACACTGATATTATTGCGTACAATGAAGCATGTAGTCGAATCGAACAAGCGGTGTCTAATCTGGACGCCGTAATTGATAAGGCACAAGCTGTCATCAATGCCGGTGAAGCTCCTTATGATCCGAACACACTTGCCGATTTGAAAAGTAGTATTTCTGAAGCTCAAGGCGTGAAAGCGACTCCTCCTGTACCGCTTCAGTCGCAAAGTTTGCTGACGTTAGATTCAGAAGCAAAAATTTCACAATTAAAAGAATTATTGTCAATTGCTGAAACCAGATTAGCTGAAGTCAATTCTCTGTCGATTCCATCCATCCCGGATATTCCTGATTACTCGAATAATGAGTCTGCAATAAACAATTATTTATCTGCGTATCAGGACAGTATTCAGAGTTTGACACAAGTCACAAATCCGGATCAAGATTTTGTGATCGATCGGCTACAAACAATCAGCACAATTACTGAAATTGAAGCTGTTACAGAAGAGACCGATATAAATGGACTGCTCAATAAACAGCGCGGATATACAAGCAGCATATACTTCAGAGATACGCTTGTTGATATGGACAAGGTATATGTTGAAGAGGGCGCCGAAGATCTAATTAGCGTCGGAACGGATGCTGGTGGATGCATTGAAGTTTATGCGAACGAGGACGATGCGAAAAACAGAGATACATATTTATCTCAGTTCGATGGAACTATTTTTGCTTCAGGCCATTATGGTGTTGGGACGATCATCATCCGAACGTCAAACGCATTGACAGGTACGCAGCAGTTAGAGCTGACTGAAGAGATAAAAGAGGCATTTCTCAAAGTAGTTCACTAATGATCTATTGCTCTTGCGGGGTCCTGAAGCGGGCCTCGCAGGGGCTTTTCTTTTTACAAAAACAGCAAAATCTCTGCCCACTTTTGTGTTTTGAAAAGTGGGCACAACCCGGGCAAAAGTGGGCACGGCGAAAATTTCGTGTCTGAATTCGGCGACTTGAGGGGGTAAATTTCAAGAAAAATGCCCACTTGCCCACTTTCTGCCCACTTTTGAAAATAAAAGTGGGCACGAAAAAACCTAGTGTTTTCAATGGGTTTCGGGTTTTCTTCCCACTTTCCCACTTTTTTCTTTATTTATTATAAGAAAAATAAAAGTCTATAATAAATAAGAAATTTTTGAAAAAGTGGGCATACGCCGAAAAATGATATTTTATGCATCTGATCCGGACGAGGTCTAATCTAGGTTAGAATTTTCGATGCCGGATCTATTTTTATGCACTCTGGACTACGCGCGAAAAACATGCCCTTTTATGAAGAGAGAGGCAATATATGTCTCCCTCTTTAATTTTTGATCGGAGGTTTATCAATCTCATGCTGGAAAACAAATTCAAGACGAATCTCATTAAAGAGATCCGCAAACGTCTCCCCGGAGCGATCGTCCTTCACACGAATCCCCCTCCTCAGGGGATTCCTGATCTGCTTGTTTTGTACGGTGGTCAGTGGGCTGCTCTTGAGGGTAAGAAGGAAAGCGGTTCGAGCCACCGCCCGAATCAGGACTATTGGATCGAGAAGATGAACAAGATGTCTTTCGCTCGTTTCATCAGTCCGGAAAACAAGGAGGCAGTTTTGAATGCAATGGAACAATCATTCAAACCTTGATGGGACCCACGCTGCATTTTCAGCCAGTAAATATCATTGGCTGAATTATACGGACGAAAAGATGCTCCAGGTTTATGAGAGCATGAAGGCAAAAGAAAGAGGGACGGTTCTTCACGCTTTTGCCGCCATGTGCATCAAGCTTGGACAGAAGCTCCCACGGACCGGAAAAACTCTGAACCGGTATGTGAACGACGCGATCGGTTTCCGAATGGACCCTGAGGTCGTTCTTTATTATTCGGATGATTTTTTCGGTACTGCGGACACGATCTCTTTTCGCGATAATCTGATACGGATCCATGATTATAAGAGTGGTGAGGTCGAGGCCCATATGGAGCAGCTGATGATCTACGACGCCCTCTTCTGTCTGGAATATCGGGTGTCACCGTATGAGGTCGGTCACGAACTTCGAATCTATCAGAACGACAACGTTGTGATCGCAAATCCCTCCGGACAGGAGATCATGGATATTTGCGACACCATCATTCGATTCAACAAACTTTTGAACAAACATCGGAAGCAGGAGGGCTAAGTATGAACTCTATCGCTCATGAAATGGAGAGTCTTTACGGAATCAGCGAGATGCTGGAATGCAATGATCCGGTAGCTCTTGATATTTTGATGCACTACGGAATCAAACGCCGGTCTGGCCGTTACCCGTGGGGGTCTGGTGAAAATCCTTACCAGCACTCCGGGGACTTCCTCAGCCGCGTTCAGGAGCTTCGGAATCAGGAATTTACATACACGGATGAGGATGGGAAGATGTACTCTGGTGATCTTGCGATCGCGAAGTCGATGGGCCTTACGACCAGTCAGCTTCGTGTTCAGCTCAGTCTTGCAAACGCAGAACGGAGGAGCATTGACGTTGCGCAGGCCAAGGCTCTCCGTGAGAAGGGGATGAGTACGAACAAGATCGCAGAAGAGATGGGAATCGCAGAATCCTCTGTACGTTCCCTCCTGAACTCCAACTCGGAGGCCCGTATGAATCAGGCTCAGAAAACTGCTGATTTCCTGCGGGAACAGGTGAACAATAAGGGTATGATCGACGTCGGTACTGGCACAGAGCTGGAGCTCGGGGTTTCTAAGGAACGCATGAATCAGGCGCTTTATATTCTCCAAATGGAAGGATATAAGGTCTATGGAGGCGGCGTCCCCCAGGCTACGAATCCCGGTAAGCAGACAAATCTGAAGGTTCTCTGCCCGCCGGATGCTCAGCACAAGGATATCTTTCAGTACGATAAAATCAATTCTCTGAAGGACTATAAGTCCTACGATGGGGGCGACACTTTTAAGCCTGCATTTCAGTACCCGTCCAGTCTCGATTCCAAACGACTCCAGATCAACTATGCCGAAGAAGGCGGCAAAGAGAAGGACGGTTTGATCGAACTCCGGAGGGGCGCTGCTGATTTATCCCTCGGAGAGTCAAATTATGCGCAGGTCCGTATTATGGTAGACGGAACGCATTATCTGAAGGGCATGGCTGTCTATTCCGATAATCTCCCCGACGGTGTTGATGTACGATTCAATACGAACAAACCTGTGGGGACTCCGATGATGAAGGTTCTGAAGCCGATCAAGGACGACCCTTCGAATCCCTTTGGCGCGCTTGTGAAGGAGCGCGGTGGTCAGAGCTATTACACGGACAAGGATGGTAATGAGCACCTTTCGCTCATTAACAAGACTCGGGAGGAGGCTGACTGGACAGAATGGGCCAATCGTGTCCCCTCTCAGTTTCTGTCGAAGCAACCGCTCGATCTGGCGACAAGACAGCTCAATCTTGCAAAAGCTGATAAAGCTGACGAATACGCGGAGATAATGGCTCTTGAAAACCCCACCGTCAAAAAGCGCCTGCTTCAGTCTTTTGCGGATGATTGTGACACGGCTGCCGTGCATCTCTATGCCGCAGCACTTCCCCGGCAGCAGTATCACGTTATCCTGCCTGTTCCGGAAATGAAGAGTAATGAAATCTTTGCTCCGAATTATGAGAATGGTGAGACCGTTGCTCTGATTCGATACCCCCATGGCGGCACGTTTGAAATCCCGATTCTGAAGGTCAACAACCGTCAGCCTGACGCTCTGAAAATGATTGGCGCTACCTCAAGTGATGCTGTCGGCATCAATGCTGCTGTTGCAGAACGACTCTCCGGAGCTGACTTTGATGGCGATACAGTTATGGTCATTCCGTGTAATTCAGACCGTACCCGTGTCCGCATCGCTGCAACACATCAGCTTGAAGGGCTGAAAGGCTTCGACCCGAAGAATGAGTATGCAGAACGTCCTGGCATGACGTATATGAAGTATAAGCGTGCGGATGGCTCCGAAGTCGATAACACGCAGCTTCAGATGGGAATGATCTCCAATCTTATTACGGACATGACGCTTCGTGGGGCTACGGAAGACGAACTTGCCCGGGCTGTTAGACACAGCATGGTGGTCATTGATGCCGCCAAGCACAAGCTCGACTATAAGCAGAGCGAGATCGACAATGGCATCGCTTCTCTGAAGAAGAAATACCAGGGATCCTATGACGAAGATGGCCGCTACCATGAGGGAGCTGCCACTCTGATCTCCCGTGCCAAGTCCCAGCAGTCTGTTACGAAGAGACAGGGTTCCCCTAAGATCGACCCAAAGACCGGCGAACTGATTTGGAAAGAAGTGGATGAACCTACCTATACGAACAAGAATGGGAAGACGATCCGCCGTACACAGGCCAGCACAAAAATGGCAGAGGCCAAGGACGCCCGCACCCTTATCTCCCCGGGCAACACCGCTATGGAGCAGATCTATGCCGACTATGCCAACACCATGAAGGCCTATGCGAATCAGGCGAGGTTGGAGATCATCCATACCAAGGACATCCCATATAGTCCCGAAGCAAATGCCAAATACAAAAACGAAGTTGATTCGCTTGATGCAAAGCTGAAGCTCGCGCTGCTCAACGCGCCTCGTGAACGGCAGGCCCAGACCATTGCCAATGCTATTGTGGCCGCCAAGGTCGAAAGCAATCCCCATATGACCAAAGGCGAACGCAAAAAGGCCTCTCAGCAGGCCCTTGTAGAGGCCCGCCTCTCCGTGGGCGCGCATCGACAGTCCGTCAAGCTTACCGAAAAGGAATGGGAAGCGATCCAGGCTGGCGCTATCTCCAAGACGCAGCTCGAAAAGATCATTGCCAACACTGATCTTGACAGCTTGCGCACTTGGGCGACGCCTCGTGCTACTACTTCGCTCTCAAACGCCAAAATTCTTCGAATCAAGGCGCTTTACGAAGCTGGCAATACAACTTCTGAGATCGCAAAAGCAATTGGCGTTTCAGCGTCAACAGTCAACAAGTATTTGAACGGAAAGGACGGTAACAACTAATGACTAATTCTCACAATGCTATGCTCACGACAATCGACAATCCGTTCGATCCGTTTGAGCAGTTTCCTGCTTGGTTCATGTTCGACGTGCAAAAAGGTTACAATTCTTGTTGCTATTTAAGTCGAATCGCGCAAACTTCTGATCAGTTCAGTCAGGAAGAGAACGAACGCGAGGTCGAAAGGGCGATTGACGAAATTGTGCAGAACGACTTCCGTAATCTCTATCGTAAGGTTACCAACTCGTCTGCTATCCGAAGCGCAAGCTGAATTTTATCAGTTGCAGCAAGGAATTTGAGTTTTATGATTCAATTCTCAAATAATATCTTTTCATCTTATTCTTATGGTTAATGTGCCCGACAGAATATAAAAAGATATATAGGGGAG
>ERZ1026860.212-NODE-212-length-45013-cov-8.134570_pt1 | contig 45013 bp, 39 predicted proteins | sample MGYA00380160_ERZ1026860 | MGnify/ENA primary metagenome ERZ1026860 (study PRJEB33269, sample SAMEA4719796) | human gut metagenome | biome: human-associated habitat; feature: organic feature; material: feces | place: Cameroon | collected 2013-10 ... | reverse complement strand
GTACTACATCAGAGCAAAACAGCACGAATTACATTTTTTTCGACGTGAATAGCATATCAGGATATAGCTTTTTTCCCGTTTTCAAGTTACAATACTTCTATATTAATATATCTTTTCTAATGGAGGATTTTTCCTGATGAATCTTACAACTCTTGTCCATCTTTTGAATTACGGACTTGTTCTTATTTTCGGTATTATCGCATCCTTTTATCTTGCGGATTATCCGTTTCCGGCTCATAAAAGAGCCTATTGTCTGACAATCATCGGTTTTAGTCTTATGGAGCTTATTTTCTACCTGATCTTAGGGGAAGATGTGTTATACAAATGTTACCCATTGCTGATCCATTTACCTCTCATTTTACTGATCCGTTTCGTACTGCACCGCAACTTTTTTGTATCAGTCATTGCCGTATCGTCTGCCTATCTTTTATGCACGCCCCGAAAAATGTTCGGTACCCTTGTTGCATTTTTCTTTGATTACGATCCGTTTATCACCGACATCGTCGCAATTCTTGTAACGATTCCATTGTTATGGCTTATTATCCGTTTTCTGTCGCCTTACATTATCAGACTGAAATATGAGAATCAGACGATCCTGTTTTTATTCTGCCTTCTGCCAATGGCATACTATGTCCTAAAATATGCATTCACCGTATATACAAGCCTTCTCTATACCGGTGGATTTATTATTGCAGATTTTCTTGACAGTTTTATCGTATTTCTTTATTGTATCCTTTCGATCTATATCATTGATATCACCGGAAAGAAAAAGAAAGCCGAGCAGGAAAATCTGCTGCTTACCGCAGTTACCATTCAGTCCAGAAAGGAAATCAGCCAGCTTTCCCAGCTGCAAAGACAATCCGCCATTTACCGCCATGATCTGAGACATCATCTGCATTTTCTTGAAAGCTGTATTATGCAGGATAAAAAAGAGGATGCCCTCAAATATATTCAGGAGATCGGAGTTTCTCTTTCTCAAAGCACGATCACACAATATTGTAACAATGAAGCACTGAATCTTATTCTTTCTTTTTATGCAGACAGCGCAAAAGAAAAGCAGATCCGGTTTTCCGCTTCCGTCACTGCTTCTTCTTTTTCCGCTTTTCAGATCACCGATCTGTGCAGTCTGCTTTCCAACGGACTTGAAAATGCAATCCATGCCTGTACACTGTCAGAAGATCCTGCCAAGCGTTATATGCAATTAAAAATCTACGAAAAAAACGGGCAGCTTTGCATCAGTCTTGTAAACAGCTGCAAAGATTCTCCCGTTTTTCAAAATGGAATTCCGCTTTCCCAAAATAAGGAACAGGGCCACGGATATGGTGTGCAAAGCATGATCTCCGTTGTTGATAAATATCATGGAAACTGCAGGTTTTTCACCACAGACGGCGAATTCCGTTTTCAGGCAGCCTTATGATCACAGCAGACCGTCCAGCACGTGCACCTGCATCTCTCTTTTTTCCATATCCACGGAAAGAATACAGTCCTTGATCGCCGGAAGCAATACCTCTCCGCCATCTGCCAGCGCTACCACATACACATCATTTGCACCGGTCTGCAGCACATCACTGACAGTCCCAAGTGTTGCGCCATCTTCCTCTGTCACCGTCATCCCGATCAGATCTGCAATAAAATACTCATCTTTTTTCAGCTTTACAGCATTTTCTCTCGTCACATACAGATTCTTCTTCACGAATTTCTCTATTTCATTGATATTGTCATATCCCTTAAATTTCAAGATCACATACTGTTTAAAAAACTTAACCGACTCTACTTCCAGATCCCGTTTTTCCCGTCCCAGATCCAGGATCAGGCTGATTCCTTTTTTAAACCGACCGACATCATCCGTCAGCGGAAACACCTTCACTTCTCCCCGGATGCCATGTGTCTGTGTAATGGCTCCTACCTGTAATAAATCTTCCATTTGTTTTCCTCACTTTGTATCATAGGAAATCCAAAAATTTCTTATGATATGAACAGAGCAGAATGATACTCTCATTCTGCTCATTGATTCACATACTTATCAGATGATTTCCACATCCACTTTCTTATTGTCTCCTAAAGAGGCTGCCTTGACCACAGAGCGGATTGCTTTTGCAATTCTTCCCTGTTTTCCAATGACCTTGCCCATATCGGAAGCAGCAACATGAAGTTCGATCGTTACATTCTTTCCTTCTTCTTTTTCTGTTACTACCACTTCGTCAGGATTGTCAACAAGAGCTTTAGCGATTACTTCCACTAATTCTTTCATAATCCACACCTCCAAAGTGTCATGACAAAACTAGCAATTATTTCTGGATGCCAGCCTGTTTGAAGATCTTGTTAACTGCTGCTGTTGGCTGTGCGCCAGTTGCAAGCCATTTCTTAGCTAACTCCTCATTTACTTTGCATGTACTTGGATCTGTGTTAGGATCAAAAGTACCGATTTCTTCGATGAATCTACCATCTCTAGGTGCTCTGGAATCTGCTACGATAATTCTGTAGTAAGGAGCCTTCTTCTGTCCCATTCTTCTTAATCTGATTTTTACTGCCATTTCTTTTTCCTCCACATAAACTTCATCCTGTCCGGATGTTTTTCTTTTTGAAACCCGTACCGGATTACCCGGTCCGGAAAACTACACATTTCTTATATATATAAATTAAAATGGTAATTTCATACCGCCAAAGCCGCCAAATCCTCTGCGACCTTTTTTGCCTCCCATCATACCGGGAAGCTGCTTCATCATCTTCTGGCTCTGTTCAAATTGCTTGATGAAGCGGTTTACAACTGCGATGTCCACGCCTGCGCCCTTTGCGATCCTGTGCTTTCTGCTTGGGTTTAAGAGCTTCGGATTCTGTCTTTCCTCAACTGTCATGGAAAGAACAATCGCTTCCATTCGCGCCATCTGCTTTTCATCGATGGCTCCTTCCAGCTCTGCACCGCTGATCCCCATCCCGGGCATCATACTCAAAATAGAAGAAAGCCCTCCCATTTTACGCATCTGCTTCATGCTTTCCAGGTAATCCTCAAAATCGAATTTACCCTTCTTCATCTTTGCAGCCATCTGCTTTTCTTTTTCCTCGTCGATGTCCATGCTTTCCTGCGCTTTTTCGATCAGTGTCAGGACATCACCCATTCCGAGGATTCTATTTGCCATACGATCCGGATAGAACTGTTCCAGATCGGAAAGCTTCTCACCCATACCAGCGTAGAAGATCGGTTTGCCGGTCACAGCCTTAACTGATAATGCTGCACCGCCTCTGGAATCACCGTCCATCTTGGACAGGATCACGCCGTCGATTCCGACTTTTTCATCAAACTCCTTTGCAACATTGACCGCATCCTGACCGGTCATAACATCAACAACGAGAATCGTCTGATGTACTTCTACGTTTTCTTTGATCTCCTTCAGCTCTGTCATCATCTGCTCATCGATATGCAGACGTCCGGCTGTATCTAAGATCACCAGATTATGTCCATTCTTCTGCGCATGCTCTATGGCCGCTTTCGCGATATCAACCGGGCTCTGATTCTCTCCCATGGAAAAGACATCCACACCCTGCTTCTCTCCATTGACCTGCAGTTGCTTGATCGCCGCCGGTCTGTATACATCACATGCAACCAGAAGACATTTTTTCCCTTTTTGCTTAAATTTACCTGCGAGCTTTGCAGTTGTCGTTGTCTTACCTGCACCCTGCAGACCGCACATCATCAGAACCGTAATGGCTTTTCCGGGCTGAAGCTGTATCTCTGCAGATTCGCTTCCCATCAGTGCGATCAGCTCTTCATTTACGATCTTGATCACCATCTGTCCGGGATTTAAGCCATTCATGACATCTGCACCAACAGCTCTCTCTTCTACCGTCTTGATGAACTGCTTTACAACCTTGAAGTTAACATCGGCTTCCAAAAGTGCCATCTTAACTTCTTTCAGGGCAGCCTTTACATCCTCTTCTGTCAAACGGCCTTTACTACGGAGATTTTTAAATACGTTTTGCAGTTTTTCAGTTAAACTTTCAAATGCCATGTATTATAACTCCTCTAAAATCTCATCTGCGATCCTGTATATTTCGGATAACTGCTCCTTTTCCTTCATATCATGCAGAAGCCCTTTGATCTTCGTAAATTTTTCAACCAGATGAAGCTTATCCTCATAACCAAGCAGTATCTTATCACACCGCTTTAACAAATCGTGTATGCCCTGTCTGGATACTTCATAAGCATCTGCGAGCTCGGAGAGAGACATATCATTATAGACGGCATCTTCATAAACAGCTCTCTGATGCTCCGTCAGAAGATCTCCATAGAAATCATATAAAAGTCCCTGTTCAACGATTTTTTCCATAGTTTCACCTGCCACACATGGATCATCATACTACAGCAGAAACAAGGTGTCAAGTATTTTTTCTTGACACCCGTTACTTTACGATCCGGAAACCGCGCACTTCTGATTCCTTCTGCAAATCGTTTTCGAGCAGTTCTTTTGCAAGGATTTCCGTCAGCTCCATCTGATTAAGCGGAAGCGTCAAATGATAATCCACTCCTGCCTCCAATGTACGTAGCCTGTCTTTTCTGAAAGCATGGGCTGTTACCGCAATGATCGTAATATCAGACAGATCCTGTCTTTCCATCTTACGGATCTCCATAGTTGCTTCCAATCCATCTTTGACCGGCATCTGAATATCCATAAAAACTACCTGGTAATATCCGATATCGGATGCCAGCAGCCGCCCGATTGCCTGCTGTCCATCTTCTGCCGTTTCCACCTGTACACCGATCCGTACCAAAAGCGCACACATGAGTTCCCGGTTGATCCAGCTGTCATCTACGACCAGTGCACGGATTTTCGAGAAGTCTGTTTTGTCCAAATGCCGGATCATATGCTCCATTCTCTTTGCATTCTCATAATCCGATACATCCGCTGACCGCACGGGAATCCGTACGGTCACTGCGGTTCCTTCTCCCAATCTGCTGGAAAGCTGCATCTTTCCTCCCATATTAGTTACAATATGCTGCACCAGCGGAAGCCCCAGCCCGCTGCCTCTGTTTTCTTCATCATAACAGACAAAGTCCTGAAAGACCGTCCGCTGAAATTCTTCTTCCATACCGGGTCCGTTATCTGTAAAACGCATAGTTACCATCTCCCAGCCGGGCTTCATCAGCTCCGCATCGATCTCACACCGGGTATAGCCGCCGTTTTTCCCATACTGAATGGAATTCTTCATAATATTGATAATGATTTGTTTCCATCTTACAGGATCCAGCATTGCCAAGGAAAAATTTGTCGGTTTTACTTCAAATATAACCTTGATTTTCTTTTCACATGCCTGTTTTTCCAGTTCATCGGCAATTTCACGAATCAGCTTCCAAGGTGCAACCGCCTCTTCTATGATTGCCATGTCATCTGTCTCAGCAGCTGAGACATCCAGCAGATTTCCGAATATCGTCTGCAGCTGCTCCACATTTTTCATTGCTTTCCCGATATATGCCCGGCTGTCATCTCCTGTCTGTTTCAGCTGCAGCTGCTGCAAAATACCGGACAGCTCATAAAGTGGTGTCCCGATATCTTTTGAAATATGTAACAAAAATTCTTTTTTTACCTGATTTGCCTTCTGTGCTACATCCAGTGCTTTTTCCAGTACCTGTTCTTCTTGTTTTTGGGTTTTATGTTCCTTTGTTATATCCCGCCATACAATATACAAAATGTCAGGAGATTCCTGCAGAAACTGCGCCTGCAGCATTTTCCGCTTCATTTTTCCGCCCACACGGATTGAATAGGAAATGCTTTCACATCCGTTTTCTTTCACCGATCTGACGATGTTCTCCAGCCGCGTCATCCGTATCACAACCTCGGTATCATCGCCCTGATAATGCTGCTGTAAATATTTCTCCGTCCACGCATCCAGATCCTCGATCGGTAAAAGTTCTTTTTCCACGTCATAGTCCATCAAAAAAGCCGTTTCGTCCTGCAGATTAACGACTACAATACAATCATAATTATTTTTCAGCAGATCTTCAGCCAGCCATCGTATCACCTGGTTTTCCGCATGTTTTGCATCCATTTTTCTATCCTCCGCAGCATCGCTTCTAATCCTGTTTTCTAATAGCATACCATGCTCCGATGTATTTTTCCCATGTTTTTCATCGACAAATTTCTTTTTTCTGTGCAGCTTTATTTTGATGATATTGATGCCAAAAGATGTAAGGCGGATTATTCCATACCATGCACTTCCGCAATTCCGCTCTGACATCATATTTTTTCCTGAAAAAGATTTTTGTATCCCTCCCCATAAATCTCATTTGCACTTGTTATGATCAAAAATGCATCCCGATCTGTTTCCTTTACAATCTCCTCTATTTTAACGGCTCTTTTCTTGTCCACAACACACATCAATATCTTCTTTTTCTGCTGTGTATAAGCACCCTCTCCATGCAATACCGTTACGCCGACCTGCAGTGAATACAACAGGCTTTCCGTAATTGCTTCTTCCTTCCCGCTGATAATATAAATGAGTCTTGCTCCATCATGACCGTACAACACCTTATCAAGTGCAGTGGTGGTGATCGTCGTGGAAATTGCCGCATAAACCATGGCTTCCGGATCTCTGAATACCAGTCCTGCAAACATCACCACAAAGGTATCCAGCATAAAAAAAAGGCTTCCTGTTCTGATATATGGATATTTCCGTCTGAGCAGTTTTACGATAATATCCATTCCGCCGGTTGTGGCATGGCACCTGAGCACTACGCCCATCCCAAATGCCACAAGACAGGAGCCTGCCACTGCTGCCATCAATCTGTCCTTTGTAACCGGCTCATACCGTTGCAATACATTTGTAAAAAAAGTAATCAATGTAAGCGCGTACAGAGTGGAGAGGATAAATTTACCACCAAATTTCCACATCCCCAGTAATAAAATGGGTATATTTAAAATAAAAAACAGGCTTCCGGTATCAATTCCGGTCAACCTGTTTACCAGAATGGAAATGCCGGTCAACCCTCCGGGTGCAAGATCATTCGGATCTAAAAACAGTGCGATTCCGATCGCATAAGGGATCGTTGCCAGTGTGATGAGAATATACTCCTTCACACGCCGCGCCTCATGGTTTCTCCATTCTATACAATTATATCTTTGTTTGTTCTTTCCGCATGTTTTCATGCAGGTAGTATGTGTAAGTTGCACCTGTTCTATCCAAACGCCAGAGTAAGAATTGCGTATAAAAAACAGGCAGCTGCTATAAACGCAATCACGTTTGCCTACCCTGCGATTTGCATACATATATATGCACGCGCTCCAGCCGCTCGAACCTCTGTGTATGTGAAATCGGCTTCGCCGATGCACAGAGGCTGCATAACGGATTTACACAGTAAATCCGTTACATTTGCAAAAAAGCGTTGCGGTCGTTTCGCTGCGGCATATACGCTGCAAATCTCGGTCGGCTACACTATCGATTGCTTATTATAGTAGCTGCCTGTTTTATATTACCAATTTTACATCATCGTGCGGACAACCTTCGGCTGATAGCCGTTTTTGTTGAGTGCTTCGATGATCTCGTTTTTGTGCGTTGTACCAAATGCCTCCAATGTAATGCGGAGCTCTACAGCCGCGCTTCTGTTCGTCGATACGAACTGATTGTGCTCCAGCTTGATGACATTTCCGTTGACATCGGCGATCACACCTGCGACCCTGGAAAGTTCGCCCGGCTTATCCGGCAGAAGAACGGAAACTGTAAAGATTCTGTCTCGGAAGATCAAACCCTGCTGTACTACGGAAGACATTGTGATCACGTCCATATTACCACCGCTTAAGATGGATACAACTTTTTTATTTTTCACATCCAGATATTTTAAAGCTGCCACTGTCAGAAGGCCTGAATTTTCCACGATCATCTTGTGGTTTTCTACCATGTCAAGAAACGCAACGACCAGATCTTCATCCGGTACTGTAATGATATCATCCAGATTTTTCTGGATATATGGAAAGATCTTGCTGCCGGGTGTCTTAACGGCTGTACCGTCTGCGATCGTATTGACAGTCGGAAGTGTTGTTACCTTACCTGCTTTTAAGGATGCCTGCATACAATTTGCACCCTGTGGTTCTACACCGATCACCTTGATCTTCGGGTTTAACAGTTTTGCCAGGGTGGAAACGCCTGTTGCCAGTCCGCCCCCGCCGATCGGTACCAAAATATAATCTACCAGTGGCAGTTCCTTTACGATCTCCATCGCAATGGAACCCTGTCCTGTTGCAACGGTCAGATCATCAAACGGATGGATGAACGTATAACCGTGTTCCTCCGCCAGTTCATAAGCCTTTGCACATGCTTCGTCATAAACATTTCCATATAATACAACCTCTGCACCGTAGCTCTTGGTACGGTTTACTTTGATCAGCGGTGTTGTCGTCGGCATAACGATGACTGCCTTTGCACCATATCTTTTGGCTGCATAAGCAACACCCTGTGCATGGTTTCCTGCTGATGCGGTAATGATACCTTTCTGTCTTTCTTCCTCAGAAAGTGTACTCATCTTGTAATAAGCACCACGTACCTTATAAGCACCTGTAAACTGCATATTTTCCGGTTTTAAATAAACCTTATTGCCTGTCTGGTTGCTCAGATATTCGCTGTAAACAAGATCTGTCGGTAAGATGGCTTCTTTTACCTTCTCGGAAGCCTCTTCAAATTTTTCCAGTGTCAACATGTTTTCTTCGCTCATAATCGTATCCTTCCTTCGTCATTCCTCTACGTTAAAAAGTGCATCTACAAACTGGTCTGCATCGAATTTCTGCAGATCCTCGATCGTTTCTCCCACGCCGATATATTTTACCGGGATCTTCAGCTCAGACTGTATCGCTACAGCGATACCACCCTTTGCCGTGCCATCCATCTTCGTCAGGATAATACCGGTCAGATCCGCTACTTCCCCGAATTCTCTTGCCTGTGACAAAGCATTCTGTCCTGTCGTGCCATCCAGTACGACCAGATTTTCTCTGTGTGCGTCCGGGAATTCCTTATCAATGATCCGGTTGATCTTTTTCAGCTCTTCCATCAGGTTTTTCTTGTTGTGCAGTCTGCCCGCCGTATCGCACAGAAGTACATCTACCTTTCTTGCCTTTGCCGCATGCACCGCATCAAAGATCACACTTGCAGGATCTGCATTTTCCGCTCCGGCAATAATATCCACGCCGGCTCTGTGTGCCCATTCCTCAAGCTGCTCCACTGCCGCTGCACGGAACGTATCCGCTGCTGCCAGCATGACCTTTCTGCCCTGTTCCTTGAGCTTGCCTGCCAGCTTCCCGACACTGGTTGTCTTGCCGACGCCGTTTACACCGATCACCAGCACAACCGACTGCTCATGTTCAAATTCATATGCCGTCTCACCAACCTGCATCTGCTCCTTGATGCTGTCGATCAGAAGCTGCTTGCACTGCGTTGGCTCCTTGATATGCTGCTGTTTTACTTGCTCTTTCAATCGCTCAATGATATCATTGGTCGCTCTGACACCGATATCACCCATGATCAGGATTTCCTCGAGTTCTTCATAGAAATCATCATCAATGCTGGAAAAGCCGCTGAAAACAGAATCGATCCCGCTGACGATATTATTTCTGGTCTTTGTCAGACCTTCCTTCAGCCTCGTAAAAAAGCCTTTCTTTTCTTCACTCATATCCTTCTGCATTCTCCTTACTGTGTCAGATCCTTTTCGATCAGATTGACACTGACTAATGTAGAAACGCCCTTCTCCTGCATGGTAATACCATACAGGCGGTCTGCTCTTTCCATTGTACCACGTCTATGGGTAATTACAATAAACTGCGTGTGTTTTGTAAGCTTATGTAAGTATTTTGCAAATCTGGTAACATTGGAATCATCCAGTGCTGCCTCGATCTCATCCAGCAGACAGAACGGAGACGGTTTCAGGTTCTGGATCGCAAATAAGAGTGCGATCGCAGTCAGTGCTTTTTCTCCACCGGAAAGCTGCATCATGTTCTGCAGTTTCTTTCCCGGCGGCTGTGCAATGATACGGATGCCTGCTTCCAGCACATCTTCATCCTCCATCAGCTCCAGCGTTCCCTGTCCGCCGCCAAACAATTCCTTAAATACCTTGTCAAACTCGGTACTGATCTGGGCAAACTTTTCATGGAACTGGTTCCGCATGGCAGTATCCAGATCGGTGATAATGCCCTGCAGTGTTTCCTCTGCCCGTACCAGATCATCATGCTGGTTGGACAGGAAGGAATATCGCTCCATCAATGCCCTGTAATCTTCAATGGCATTAACATTGACATCACCGAGCTTTTTGATATCATCCTTGATCGCCGCGATCTGTCTCTTCATGCCCGGCAGATCGTTCATATCTTCATCCTTCAGCTTTGCAGCCTCGGAAAGCGTGATCTCATATTCATCCCACATATAATTGATCTGGGAATCCAGTGCCTCCTTCAGTCGTTCCTTCTGGGCATTTAAACGATATACTTCTTTATCCAGTGCGGAAATCTGATCAGACAGCTTCTCCCGCTCTGTAAAGAAGCCCTTCTGTTTTTCGGACAGTTCCTGTTTCTTTGCCGTATCCGCTTCGAGTTTTTCTTTATTTTCATCCTGCGAGGTATAGGAAGCATCGATCGTCTGCTGCAGCTTTTCGATATCCGCATTTTTCCGATCCATATCCTCCTTTGTTCCGGTCAGGCTCTCTAAGATTTCTTCCAGCTCTGCCTGTACACGTCCGATCTCTCCGTTGATACGATCCACATTCTGCTGCATAAAGCCCTGCTTCTGCAAAGCCTTTTCAGTTTCCATACCAAGCTGCGCATGACTGTTTGCAATTTCATTTTCTTCCAGTCTGAGGGCATCCAGCTTTTTCTGTACCTCTGCCACTTCAGCCTGCAGTCTCTTTTCTTCTTCTTCGGAGGTAAGCAGTTCTTTCTGGATCTGCTTTTTGTTTTCTTCTATTTCAAGTACCTGTGCCTCTACGTCCTTTGCCTCTTCCTTCAGACGTTCAAAGCCCTTACCTGCTTCCGACTTCTTCTCCTGTGCCTGAATGACATTTAATCTGGCTGTATTCTGTGCAATGAATTTCGCCTGCAGATCTCCCTTGACAGCTTCTAAATCCTTACGCACCTTTGTACGCTCCGCCTTGCAGCTTTCGATCTCATCCAGCAGTTCATCAACCTTATGCAGATAAGATTTGACCTTTGCAGAAAGCTCATCCATCTCTCTGCGGCGTCCCAGCAGATTGCTTGCATTTTTAAATGCACCACCACTGATCGCACCGCCCGGTACTAACAGCTCTCCTTCAAGCGTTACCATACGGATTCCGTAATCGTATTTTCTGGCGATCTGCACTGCATGATCCACATCATCGACAACGACGATCCTGCCAAGCATTGCTTTTGCCACATTGCGGTATTTCTTTTCCGTTTCCACAAGTGCATCTGCCATGCCAAGCACGCCTTTTTCTTTTAACACCTCAGGTGTCTTAAATTCCTGCGGATGCAGGATACTGGTCAGCGGCAGGAAAGTTGCTCTTCCGTATTTATTCTTCTTTAAGAAACGGATCATCTTTTTCGCTGTTTCTTCATCCTCGGTAACGATATTCTGGATATTACCGCCTAGTGCTGTCTCGATCGCTACTTCGTATTTTTTCTCCACCTTGACGATATCCGCTACAACACCGATAATCTCTTTATTCTGTTCCTTCTGCTCCATAACACGGCGGATACTGTTTCCGTAGCCGTCATAGCGTTCTGTCAGGTTAGAGATCGCTTCCAGCTTTGATTTTTCCTGATGATATAGTACCTGCGTATCACGCAGCTTCTGATCCTTTGCGGAAAGCTCATCCGTGATCTCACTGTTGCGTTCTTCCAGCTTTGTCTGCTGTTCATTCAGCTCACGGATCGTTACATTGATCTGTTCAAATTCCTGCTCTAAACGTTCGATCTCTTCATCCTGCTTTTCTTCTTCCGACTGTGCCAGTAAAAGCCGGGAACTCATCTCTGCTTTGCGGATATTGATCTGTTCAAGCATCGTGTCATAGCGTCCGATCTTGGATTTGATCGTTGCACGCTCCGTCAGTGCATCAATGATCGTCTTTTTATCTTTCTCTATCGTTTCATTATACGCGTCCATCTGCTGCTGCATGTCTGAAAGTCTGCCTGCTGCCTCTTCCATCTGCAGACGCATCTTTTCATACGCCGCGTCAAATGCCTTCTTTTCCTCTAAGATCGCATGTTTCTCTTCCTCTTTTTCTGCGATCTGGCTGCGCACGCTCTGCTCTCTTAGCGCAAAATGCTCTCTGTTGTCCCCTGCTGACCGGATCTGTTCCTTTAATATATTGATCTGCACTTCCAGTTTGCCACGCAGCTCGGATGCATTTGACAGGTTTTCCCGTTCCCGTCCGATTTCTTCTTCCAGACGTTCTATCTCAGAAACAACACGCTCGTATTCTTCCTTAATGCCGGCAAAGCTGTCTTTTGCTTTATTCAGATCCGCCTGCGCGATCTCATATCTGCCTGTTACATCAGTCAGCTGCTGCTGCATTCTGTTATTTTCCAGAAGGAACATGTTGACATCCAGCGTCTTCATTTCTTCTTTCTTTTTCAGATAGATCTTTGCTTTTTCGGATTGTTTCTCTAAAGGTCCCGTCTGTTTTTCCAGCTCTGCCAGAATGTCATTGACACGCACAAGATTCTGTCTTTCATTTTCCATCTTCTTCTGCGCTTCATTTTTACGGCGTTTGAACTTTACAATACCTGCTGCTTCATCAAACAGCTCTCTTCTTTCCTCCGGCTTTCCGCTCAGGATCTTATCGATCTGACCCTGTCCGATGATAGAATAACCTTCTTTACCGATACCGGTATCATAAAAGAGCTCATTAACATCCTTCAGCCTGCATACGGTCCCGTTAATGAGGTATTCACTTTCTCCAGAACGGTACAGCCGTCGTGCAACCGTTACTTCCTCATAATCAATAGCAAGTGAATGGTCACTGTTATCCAGCGTGATCGCCACATAGGCATAGCCAAGCGGTTTTCTGCTCTGCGTTCCCGAGAAAATGACATCCTGCATGGATGCACCACGGAGCTGCTTGACACTCTGCTCACCGAGTACCCAGCGGACTGCATCCGCTACGTTACTTTTTCCGCTTCCATTCGGTCCTACAATACCGGTGATACCATTATGGAATTCAAATAAAATCTTATTGGCAAAGGATTTAAACCCATGCACCTCTATACTTTTTAAATACATAAAACACCTACTTTAGTTAGTTTCCTGCGCCTGCATCTGCAATAGTGCCTGATAAGCCGCATGCTGTTCTGCCAGCTTCTTGGAATGTCCTTCTCCGCTTCCGATCCGCGTATCATCCAGCCATGCTTCCACGGCAAAATGCTTTGCATGATCCGGTCCGTCTTCTGCAATCAGTTTATATGACAGATTTCCCAGATGTCCGATCTGTACTTTTTCCTGTAAAATAGATTTTGCATCATAAAACAGCTGCTTCTTTTCCAGATCGTTCAGCACATGTGTCAGGATAAAATCCTTTGCCGGTGCCAAGCCACCATCCAGATAAATAGAGCCAATGATTGCTTCCACGCCATCAGCGATAATGGAGTCTCTGTCACGCCCACCAGTCAGTTCTTCTCCTTTTCCAAGCAGCATGTAACTGCCCAGCGAAAGATCACGCGCCGTGATCGCCAGTGCCTGCTCACATACACTGCTTGCCCGCATCTGTGTCAGTTTTCCTTCCGGCAGATCCGGATAAGTAAAATAGAAGAACTCACTGCTGACCATTTCCAGTATGGCATCTCCCAGAAATTCGATCCGTTCATAACTCTTTAACTTGTTCATCTTCTGCTCATTGGCAAATGAAGTGTGTGTCATTGCCTGACGCAGAAGTTTTTTGTCCTTATAGATATAGCCAATCTTCTGTTCCAATCCATCAAATCCGTATTGATTCATTTTTTCTCCTTGAAGAAAGACCCTTTACAGGGTCTTTACTGATTTGCCTTCACAGTTTGCTCAAGCAGCTTTACTGCCTGCCCGACAGTTTCCACCTTTTCTATCTTTCTTGGATCCAGCTCTATAGAAAGTCTCTCCTGAATTTTCAGAATGATCTGAAATGCATCCAGTGAATCCATCCCCAGATCCCCGGCTAATGTCGTATCCATATGGATTTCATTCGGAGCCACATTCATCACCTCGACAAGAGCCTCCTGTAATACTTCAAATTCCATGTGAAAAGCCTCCTACTTTGCATCCGCAAGCTGTATTTTTTCTTTGATCTTCTCATTGATCTGCTGTTTTTGGAAGGTCACACACTGCAGAATGGAATTTTTAATTTCTACTGATTTACTGCTGCCATGTGTCTTGACAACCAACCCTTTCAGTCCGAGCATAGGTGCTCCGCCATACTGCTCCAGATCAAAAGCTTTCAAAGTCTGCTTCAGCGCAGGCTTTACCAAAAGTGCGCCGATCTTACTGCGCAGGGAGCTCATCATGCCCTTCTTCACCTTGCTGATCAGCGTTGCCCCAACGCCTTCATAGGTCTTTAAAATGACATTGCCGGTAAAAGCTTCACATACAACGACATCCACCACACCTGCGGGAATATCTCTGGCTTCCACGCTGCCCACAAAATGAATATCCGGACAAGCCTTCAGAAGCGGGAACGTTTCCTTCACAAGTGCATTTCCCTTTTCTTCCTCCGCACCGATATTGACAATGCCGACCTTCGGATTCTTAACGCCCATAACACTTTCCATATAAATGGAACCCATTTTGGCAAATTGCACAAGATTAGATGGACGCGCATCCACATTCGCACCACAGTCGATCAGAAGAGAACAGCCTCTTTCATTATCTGTTGGGATCAACGGTGCAAGCGGTGGTCTTTCTACGCCTTTGATCCTGCCAACGAGAACCTGTCCGCCTACTAAAACAGCTCCTGTACTTCCTGCGGATACAAATGCATCTGCCTGTCCTTCGCGTACCATATGCATGCCCTTTACGATAGAAGAATCCTTCTTTTTGCGGATCGCATTGACCGGCGGTTCTGCCATCTCAATTACCTCCGAACAGGCTACCACTTCTACGCGCTCCTGGTCATATGTATATTTGGAAAGTTCCTGCTTTACGGCTTCTTCCATACCGAGCAGATAAATAAAAATATCCTTGCTCTCCGTGAGTGCTTCCACTGCACCTTTTACGATTTCGCCGGGCGCATTATCGCCGCCCATGGCATCTACAACTACTTTTACCAATTCAGCCATTTTATCGACTCCCTTGCTTACCTAATTATAAAAACGCTATATTATAATATACTTGAAACAGGGTGAAATTGCAAGTTCTGTTCCTCGTCGCCATAACAGAGACGAAATACGCTCTACGAATCTCGTTCTGATTAGCGGTCGTCAAATGCACCGCATAAATGCGTGCATTTTCCTCGTCGCCATAACAAAAAGGCTGCTGCTTTCTTTCAAAAGCAACAGCCTTACTCTGCAATTCATTATTCAGCTACAGAAATGATCTCTTTCTTGTTGTAGCTGCCACAAGCCTTACATACTCTGTGAGGCATCATTAAAGCACCACATTTTGAGCACTTTACAAGTGTTGGAGCGCTCATTTTCCAGTTTGCTCTTCTCTTATCTCTTCTACCTTTAGAAGATTTATTTTTTGGACAGATGGACATCGTTACACCTCCTTATCACGCGTTAAAGATATCTTTTATTACTGCCATACGCGGGTCCGGAACGAATGTATCACATCCACAGTCCCCCTCATTCAGGTTTTTGCCACACACCTTGCAGATTCCCCTGCAGTCAGGCTTGCATAAAACCTTCATCGGCCAGTTTACAATAATTTCGTTGTTTATAAGAGCATCCGTATCCAGTGAAAAGCCTTCGATAAATGGCATTTCCTCCATCTTCTCCGGATCTTCAAAGTCGCTTTCCTTCAGATATTCGCTTATCTTTAAAGAAAAAGAAACCTTAACGGGCTTCAGGCAGCGATCACATGGGATCTCACACACCAAGGAAATCTCACCTTCCGCTTCCGCTTCGCCTTTTGCCTTATTGGCAAGTGTTAAAGTCAGATCGGATTTTTCCAGAATCTTATAGGAATCCAATCCGTTGCTCACAGTCTCGTGCTCATATGGAACTGTCAGCTTTTCTACTTTTTCTTCACTTGATAATATACCGGTCAGATTATAAAGCATAGCATACTCCTATCCACACTCAACCAATTATACATATGCCTCTGCAGTTTGTCAACTGCATTTATATATTTTTCTCATTAAGAGCATTTTCATTTCAGAAAAGATGCAGAACAGCCATTCTGCTCCATTTGTCAAACAGCTCCGGCTATGCTATATTGAAAGAAATGAAGATCACTGATCAATACGGCAGAACGTAATACATCTGCAAGCAGCTGAATTATGTAAATTATAGGAGATTTATGATGACAACAAGTGTTTCCAAAAAAGCTACGATTTTGAAACCGGCTTTCGCGTTTCTTTCTCTTTTTCTGACTATCCTCCATATTCTACTGGTCAAAGGGCGTGATCTGGTTACATTTACCTGGACAGAACATTCCCGGCTTTACATTGGCGTTATTGTCCTGCTTGCCGTATTATTTACTTATTTCTTTTATCTTTGTCTGACACACACCCTCTATTATATAGGGAAGAAAAATAAAACCTTTCTCTCCTATTTTCGTTTTTTTATCGGATATTTCCTGTTTATGGGCGTTTTCTGGCTGCTGACATGGCCGGGTATTTTTAAGGGAGACGAATTCTATGTGATCCGTGCTGCCCTTTCCTTTACCATGTCCGGTGCGCAGTCCGGTATTACAAGCCTGTTTTATATGGTTGCCCTTTTGTTTTTCCCTTCCATGGCATCCATTACTTTTATCCAGATTCTGCTTATCTGCACGATCTTTTCTGTGATCATGCATGATCTGTTTTCTGTGCTTTCCGGAAAAAAACGATATTTCTTATTTTTGCCGTTTATCCTGCTGCCTGTCATTGACGGCAACTTATTTACCCTGCGTGCCACGCTGGTTGGCTGGATCTTTCTGTTTGTCCTTGCAAAAGTTTACTATCTTACCAAAACAGACCGTTTTTCCGGCAAATGGCTTTTGATCCTGTCTGCCCTGACCGGACTTCTTTGTGCATGGCGCAGCGAATTTATTTATCTGGTCGTATTCCTGCCCCTCGCATTTTTACTTCTGAAAAAAATACATCTGAAGCAGGCTGCCTGTATGCTGGTGCTATCGCTTATTTTCTTTGTACTCTGCAATGTGCCAAACAAAATTGCATTAAACGGAAGCAATAAATATCCGATCTCCCTTGTCTTAAATCCGGTTGCAAACTTATTTACGGAAGCAGAGGATTTAAAAGGTCCGTGCGTCTATGATGATGTTATGACGATCAACGAGCTTGTGGATGCATCTCTGCTCCGCCGTACAGCAAGCGTCAGAAATATCAGTCAATACTGGAACATCGATGACGTCCTGCCAAAAAGAACCTTAAACCGCTTTATGCAGGCTTCCCTGCGGCTCATCATTTATAATCCGGATAAGTTTCTGAAATACAGATGGCAGACATTCGCCTATACGAACGGTCTGTATCCTGGCTATATCAACCATCCGGGCGGAGAATGCATTGATGCGATCAACAAACTTGTCTACTATGGCAACGACTATAAATCCTATTTTGCCTTTATGAACCCACCTTTTGGGCAGTCACTTCGTGAAAAAACGATCTCTTTCCTTGCCTGCCGCCATTATGAACAGGATAATATCAGGACAAATGCAATGCTTCCGGTCTTTTACAACTGTATACCCGGTGTGATCTTTTTGCTGGTACTGTTTATTTCCAACTGTATTGCAATGCTCCGCGCAAGGAAGAAGCAGCATGGATCCGTAGACAGATATGTGCTTTGCATCGTTCTGATCCTGCTGACGCTGCCACAACTTATACTTATCTTTCTGACAGCACCTGCCATGTTTTTCATGTATTATTTTGGTTTTTATCTGAGCAGTTATTTTCTGACAGTTTTAAGTTGTCTGGAACTGACTGAGCAGTAAATTGCAAAATCTGCTTCGCAGATGAGCGAGGCTACATCATGCATCAAAGATGCATGACATTATATAAAAAGGCTATGTAAAATCTCACATAGCCTTTCTTTTTATGGATCATAAAATTGATGCAATACTTATTTATCCGATTACACAAGCTGTGCCTGTACAGCCGTCAGTGCCACTACACCAACAATATCTTCCCACGAGCATCCACGGGACAGATCATTGACCGGCTTTGCGATACCCTGCAGCATTGGACCGTAAGCTTCTGCCTTCCCAAGGCGCTGTACCAGCTTGTAACCGATATTGCCGCAGTCGAGATTCGGGAATACCAGTACATTGGCTTTACCCGCTACTTCTGAGCCCGGTGCTTTTGACTTTGCTACAGACGGAACAAGTGCTGCATCCGTCTGCAACTCGCCATCGATACAAAGATACGGATACTGTTCTTTTGCGATTTTTGTCGCTTCTACCACTTTATCGACAAGCGGATGCTTTGCGCTTCCCTTTGTGGAATGAGACAACATGGCAATGATCGGCTTTGCACCGACCAGCGACTGGAAGCTCTTTGCAGAGGACTCTGCGATCGCAGCCAGTTCTTCCGCATTCGGATCCTGATTCAGACCACAGTCTGCAAATAAGAACGTACCGTTTGCACCATATTTACAATCCGGTACATCTAAGATAAAGAAGCCGGATACCAGCTTCACGCCTGGTGCAGTCTTTAAGATCTGCAGCGCAGGTCTGAGCGTATCTGCTGTCGCATGGCAGGCACCTGCTACCATGCCATCTGCATCATTTGCTTTTACCATCATAACGCCAAAGGTCAGATAATCGTTCAGCAGTGTTTCTCTTGCCTTTTCCATTGTCATACCCTTTGCTTTTCTTGTTTCGTATAAAAGTTCTACATACTTGTCCAGCTTGTCGGTCGTCTGTGGGTTGACTACTGTCACACCATCCAGCTCTACTTCCAGCCAGCCGGCACCGTCTCTAATCTTCTCTTCATCACCGATCATAATAATATCCGCAATTCCTTCTTCCAGAATATGGGACGCTGCGATCAATGTACGTTTGTCATTTGTCTCCGGTAATACGATCGTTTTTTTATCTGCTCTTGCTTTTTCTTTGATTTGATCTATGTAAGACATCTCTGTCTCCTTTCCGCTTGTTTCATTTCTTCTATTATAATCTAAGGTGTTTTGAAGTACAAGGAAATCCCCCTCTTTTTTTGTGCAAAATATCATACAATTTAAGCAAAATCCTGAGGAAATAACCCTGTTATGATTGTGCACGAACCACAAATATGATATAGTTACTAATATGTAAAAGAATTATCAGAAGTCATAGTGGCACAATGTTGTCCCATATGTGATTGTGCCGTTTACCAAATAGGCTTGATATGATTTGTAATGGAGGAATTCGATATGAAGGTTACAGGAATTATCGCAGAATATAATCCTTTTCACAGAGGGCATGCCTACCATATTGAACAGGCTAAAAAATTAACCGGTGCAGATGCCGTTGTTGTTGTCATGAGCGGTGACTTCACGCAACGTGGCACCCCCGCCATCATGGATAAATATGCCCGGGCACGTATGGCACTGATGAACGGTGCTGATGTTGTGATCGAGCTGCCAAGCTGCTACGCCTGCGCCAGCGCAGAGTACTTTGCAGACGGTGCAGTTGCCCTTTTGGACAGTCTTGGTATCGTGGATACGCTTTGCTTTGGTAGTGAATGCGGCAGTATTGACATGCTCCGTCCCATTGCCCAGGTTCTGGTAGACGAGCCGGAAGCTTATAAAAAGACTTTAAAAGCAGAGCTTGCGATCGGACGCTCATACCCTACTGCGAGAAATACGGCACTTGTACATTGTATGCCGGAGTTTGCAGCCAATGAAAATATCATAGGCAGTCCAAACAACATTCTTGGTATTGAATATATCAAAAGTATCATCCGCCGTGGCAGTAAGATCAAACCTGTGACGATTCAGCGTACAGGTGCTGATTATCACTCTTACCGCTTCAGCAACAGTTTCAGTTCTTCACTTGCACTCAGGCAGGCATTACATACACCCGGCTCTTTGGAACTGATCCGTGATCAGGTACCATCCAATGTATATGACATTATGGTTGAAAATTACGAAAAAACATTTCCTGTTTTTCCACGCGATTTTTCTGCCATGCTGAAATACAAGCTGCTTGTGGAAGAATCCAGAGGCTACAGCCGTTTCGTCGATATCAATGAAGATCTTTCCGACAGGATTTTAAAAAACCTCTATAAGTCTTATGATTACGAAACACTTTGTGACATTTTAAAATCTAAAAATGTGACTTATGCAAGAGTCAGCCGTATGCTCTGTCATATCCTGCTGAATCTGAAAAAATCAGATCTGTATGCCTATCGCAGCAACGGTACTGTATTTTATGCACGAGTACTCGGCTTCCGGGAGGATATCGGCGGTCTGGGCGTGATGAAAGCCCTGCACCAGTACACTTCCATTCCGATCATCACAAAGGTTTCCGATGGAAAAGATCTTGCAACTGACCTTGCGCAGCGTCAGTTCCACCATGACATTTTAGCGGCTCATATTTATGAAAGTATTATCGCGGATAAGTATCAGACAGAAATGCAGAATGAATATACAAGACCGATCATAAAGCTTTAAACTATAAAAAAACAGGAGAAATGCAAATTTGCATTTCTCCCTTTTTATACTCTAGTTCTTAAAGCTGTGGATCGGAGCCGGAATCCGTCCGCCGCGGTTTACAAATGCATCACAGGAATACGGATTGACAGGCATGATCGGCGCATAGCCTAAAAGTCCGCCAAATTCTACCTTTTCTCCCACACCCTTTCCGATCACCGGAATGATACGGACTGCAGTTGTCTTCTGGTTTACCATACCGATCGCCATTTCATCTGCGATAATACCGGAAATGGTCGTTGCTTTTGTATCGCCCGGAATGGCGATCATATCAAGACCAACGGAGCAGACACAGGTCATTGCTTCGAGCTTTTCGATCGTCAGTGCACCTGCTGTTACCGCATCGATCATACCCTGATCTTCACTGACCGGAATAAAGGCACCACTCAGACCGCCTACATAAGAGGAAGCCATAACGCCGCCTTTCTTTACCTGATCGTTCAAAAGGGCAAGTGCTGCCGTTGTGCCCGGTGCTCCTGCATATTCCAGACCGATCTCACAGAGGATATCTGCTACGGAATCTCCGATCGCCGGCGTCGGTGCCAAAGAAAGATCTACAATTCCGAAAGGAATGCCCAACATCTTGGAGGCTTCTTTTGCTACAAGCTGTCCGACTCTGGTTACCTTGAAGGCTGTCTTTTTGATCGTTTCACATAATACTTCAAAATTCTCGCCGCGTACCTTTTCCAGTGCTGTTCTGACAACACCCGGTCCGGATACGCCGACATTGATGATCGCATCAGCTTCTGTTACACCATGGAATGCACCCGCCATAAAAGGATTGTCATCCGGCGCATTACAGAATACAACAAGCTTGGCACAGCCAAGAGAATCATCTTCTTTTGTATATTCTGCCGTCTGTTTGATGATCTCGCCCATCAGCTTGACCGCATCCATATTGATACCGGTCTTGGTGGAACCTAAGTTAACGGAGCTACAGACACGTTCTGTAAAAGATAGCGCCATTGGAATCGATTCGATCAGCATTTTATCCGCCTTCGTCATACCCTTGGATACTAAAGCGGAATACCCGCCGATAAAGTTAACCCCCACTTCCTTTGCCACTTCATCCAGTACAACCGCGATCTGCGCAAAGTCTTCCGGTTTATGACAGCAGGCTCCACCGATCAGAGCAATCGGCGTAACGCTGATTCTTTTATTTACGATTGGAATACCAAATTCCCTTTCAATCTCATTTCCTGTTGCAACAAGATCCTTTGCCGTCTGCTTGATCTTACTGTAGATTTTCTTCTTACAATTTTCCAGATCTGCATCGATACAATCCAGAAGGCTGATACCGATCGTAATAGTACGCACATCCAGATTTTCCTTTTCGATCATTTCATTTGTTTCATTTACTTCAACACGATTAATCATGGGTATTCTCCTTATTAGATTCTATGCATTTTGTCGAAAATTTCTTCTCTCTGGCATTTGATCACAACGCCGATCTCTTCTCCGACCTTTTCCATCTCATCTGCCATATCACCAAAGGAGTTGGTGGCATTTGTTCTGTCTACAACCATCATCATATTAAAATAACCGGATACGATCGTCTGGGAAATATCCAGAATGTTGATCTGCTTTTCTGCCAGATATGCACATACCCTTGCAATAATACCTACCGTATCTTTTCCAACTACAGTAATAATCGTTTTTTTCATGCTTTCTTCTCCTCTTCTGCTTCTGTAACAAACTTATCTACATCATCTTAAACTTTCCTATCTGTTCTTGCAAGTCTTTCTTGACAAATGCATCATCAAAACTCCAAAAGTCTTGTCGGTTCACTTCTGCTTGCTACCGTAATATCAAAATCACTTGCCTGATAGGGGGACTCCCCCATCGTAATCTCCAGCCTTACTGCCTCATGCGCAAGCTGCGGCAGATTGTTTTCCTTACTCAGATGTCCGAGCAGGACATATTTCAGATCATCATGCAGAAGCTCACACAAAAGTTTTCCTGCCGTTTCATTGGATAAATGACCTTTGTTTCCTAAAATACGCTGTTTCAGATAATAGGGATACGGACCGACCTGCAGCATATTGACATCATGGTTCGCCTCAAGCAATATGGCATCCATGCCTTTCAGATTTTCTACGATTTTCTCTGTATAGCAGCCCATATCCGTTGCGATCGCTGCATGACTTTTTCCGTTTGTGATCGTATAGCAGACAGGCTCCGCCGCATCATGCGAAATCGGAACAGCTTTGATCAGAAGCCCGCCGACCGTGATATTCTCATTTTTATGTATAACCTGATACAACTGGTCATCGATATCTCCGACCGAACGTGTCGTACTGATGCCTGCTATCGTTCCGCTTGTTGCATAGATCGGTACATCATACTTGCGGGACAACACGCCGATCCCGCTGATATGGTCAATATGTTCATGCGTCACAAAGACCGCATCCAGATCTTTGCCGCTGACCCCGATCGAATTCAGTCCCGCTTCGATCCGCTTGCCGCTGATCCCCGCATCGATCAGGATATGCGTTGTATCATCCCCCACATAAATGCAGTTTCCACTGCTTCCACTCGCAATACTAAGTAGTCTCATTTCTAGTCCTTCCAGAATATATCAAGCACATCACCCGTTTTCAGCGGTTCTACATACTGTGCTTTTCTTCCGTTAATCAGTGTTTCCACTGTTTTGCCTTTCGGCTTTGACAGATCAAAATCAATGTGGTCAAATACATCCACATAGATATAATCTTTCTTGCCCGTCAATGTCAGCTTTTCGCCGTTTACCGTAACAGTCACTGCAGTGATGGCATCTGCCGATGGCTGTACTTGCACTGTCTGTTGCTCCGGTGGCTGCGCCTGTACCGGTTTCTGTTGTGCAGGCGGCGTCTGTTCTAGTTGTGATACCGGTTCCTGTTGCGCCTGCGCTATCTGCTGCACCGGTGGCTGTACGGGTTTCAGCTGTTCGTGCTGTGGTGTCTGCACAGGCTGTGGCATACCCTGACCGCTGTTATAGGCTGTTGCAAATGCTGCGATCCGTTCTGCCGCTGCATTCGCCCGCATCTGCTTCAGTTCTTCCTCTACCTCTTCCGTTATCGGCGCATCCGCTATCTGCTGTGCGGACTGTCTTGCTTTTTCCAGCATACTGCCGCCCGGCCTGCTCGTTTTTCTGCTTTCCTGCACATCTGCTCTGTCAGGTTGCTCCTGTTCTCCGGCCTCTGCATCTGCCTGCACTTCTTCTGCCGGCTTCACAGGCTCTGAACTTGCTTCCGTTTTCGCGGCTGCTTCCACCGCTGTCCCTGCTTCTGCTTCCTGCTCCGGTTCTTTGGTTTCTGCCGTTTTTTCCTCTGCCAGCTTCCACTCCAACGTAAAATTATCATAGACCTTGGAATCCATATCCGCAGGTTCATGATTGATCAATATCTGCATGGCAGGATCCAGCAGCACGTCCATAACCTCAGTTACCTGCTGCACCGTATAATAATTCAGCAGTTCAATCTCGTCGCCTTCCCGGATCTGATAAAAAGCAGACTGCAATTCTCCGTTTGCCGAAGCAAACTTTGGAAGCGTAATGCTTTGTCCGTTTACGGTAATATGGATCTCTTGGTTGTACTCTGTTAACTTTCCAAGCTCCATCACAGCCGGCACGCCGGCTGTGGATTCTTTGATCTCGATCCTGTCATTCCCGCGGATCGGCGTATGGATATCCGCCGGTTCTCCGTTCAGAAGGATCACGGCTGATTCTCCCCGTTCTCCACGGATCACCTTCTGCTTTCCGTTAAAGGTAAAGGTCAGTGATTCCCCGCGCTTCGGGAACAGTGCATCATTCGGGATCTCCGCCTGAATAGCTGCATCCACTACCGCCAGCTTGTTGTTATCATATAATTTGACACGTTCTCCGTTCAAGGTCACAAACACAAAATTGTTGCTCTGCTCATAATAATTCAGACAAATACCGACTGGTGTCACGAGCATGGAATCCTTTTTGATGTCACCCGGCAAAAAGTCGATCTTCTGCATCACTTCTTCCCCACGCAGCGCACAACGTTCTCTGGCAATACCGAGTCTGTCCGCCACAAGCTGTGTATAGCCCTCGATCTTTCCGCCGCCGCCGACAACAAAAACTGCGCTGACCGGCTTATCCCCATTCAGCTCCATGATCTTGTCCGCTGCCTGTTCTGCCATTTCTGTCAGATTGTCAGAGCAGACGGAAAGTACTTCTTCTTTGCTGATCGTCTGAGGCAGTCCCATAATATCCTTATATTCCACCGTATCACTATGCTCGATCCCGCGTTTGATCATCTCTGCCGTTGTAAAATCTACCAGACAATGTCTGGCAATATCTTCTGTCAGGCAGTCCCCTGCAACAGGCAGCATACCATATGCTACAATACTGCCGTCCTTTGTAATGGAGATATCGCTTGTTCCCGCGCCGACATCGATCAGAGCGATATTCAGCATCCTGTACATCTGCGGGATTGCCACTGCCATAGCTGCAATAGGCTCCAGTGTCAGATTGGCAACCTCAAGCCCTGCCAGCTCCACGGCTTTGTAAAGTCCGTCCACAACATCATCCGGCAGGAAAGTTGCGATCAGATCCGCTGCAATGATCTTTGCCTTATGATTTTCCAGATTACTCATCGGATAATGATTCATATAGTAGCGCATGACCGTATAGCCCACGCAGTAAAACTTCATATCCAGCTCATTTTCTTTCTGAAACTCCTCATATGCCTTTTCAATGCCATAGGAGTCCAGTGCAAAAATATCTTCTTTTGTAATGAGCTTTTCACCTTCCAGATCGATTTCCACAGAAGTCGTCACAGTCTGTAAAACACGGCCTGCTGCCGCGATACAGACCTGAGAAAGCGTGATGTCCAGTTCCTTTTCCAGCTCATCTGTCACATCCCGGATCGTTTCACCGACTGCACCGATATCATGGATCTGCCCATCGAGCATGGCACGCGTCTCATGCTCTCTGACCTTTTGTGCCACTACCACAAAATGATCCTTTTCCATATAGCCGACTGTACCTACGATACTTCTCGTTCCGATATCAAGACCGTAGATCAACTTATGCTGCTTGCTGTCTGCTCTTTGCACAGGTATACCCCCAATTTCTCATCTATCTGCTGTTTTGTATTCTCAAAATCACCGGAATTGTCCAGCACAAAATCACATTTGCTGCGAAATACCGCATCCGGCTGCTGCCTGCTGATAATAGAAGCTGTCTTTTCGTCCGAATAACCACGGCTGTCCTTTAGCCGTTTGCAACGAACCTGCTCATTGGCATACACATACCAGAGCTCATCCACAACTTCATCATAATGCTCTTCGATCAGAAGCGCCGCCTCAAGAAAGAAAAAATCATTGACTCCGCTTTCTCTTTCCAGCCGGATCTGCTCCATAATATAAGTACGCACCGCCGGATGGATGATCGCATTGATCTGTGCCAGTTTTTCAGACGATGCAAAGATTGCCTCTGCCATCTTTTTATTATTGATTGTTCCATCTTCCTGCAGAATCTGTCTGCCAAGTGTTGCGATCACCGGTTCATAACAGGGCATGCCCGGTTTTTTCAGATCATTGGCAGATTCATCTGCCAGAAGGATCCTTGCTTTATACGTATCCCGGATATAGCCAAGCACCTGCGATTTGCCTGCACCGACACCTCCGGTCACACCGATCAGTTTCATATTATTTTGCCTCGTACCAGTTTTTTCCTGTGTGTACATCTATTTCGAGTGAAACGGAAAGCTCTGCTGCGCCCTTCATATCACGCATCAGTATCTCCCGTACCTTCTCCACTTCATCTTCCCAAACTTCCAGAAGCAGTTCATCATGCACCTGTAATAAAATGCGGCTCTTCAGCCCTTCTCGCTTAAGTGAATCATAGACACGGATCATGGCGATCTTCATAATGTCAGCTGCTGTTCCCTGGATCGGCGCATTCATCGCCACACGTTCACCGAACTGACGCTGCATGAAGTTAGAACTGGAAAGCTCTGGGATCGGTCTGCGTCTGCCATACATCGTACGGCTCTCGCCTGTTTCCTTTGCCTTGGCAATGCAATTATCCAGAAAACGCTTTACACCGGGATATGTTTCAAAATACTGTTCAATATAAGCACTTGCCTCCTTCCGGCTGATGCTCAAATCCTGACTCAGTCCAAAGGAACTGATCCCATATACGATACCGAAATTGACTGCCTTTGCGTTTCTTCTCTGCAGATCCGTCACTTCTTCAAACGGCGTGTGGAATACCTTGGAGGCTGTGATCCTGTGGATATCCTCAGACATCCGGTAAGCCTCAATTAACTCCTCATCTTCTGACATATGCGCTAAGATACGCAGCTCGATCTGGGAATAATCCGCATCCATAAATACGCAGCCCGGCTTTGGTACAAATACCTTACGGATCAGACGCCCCAGCTCCATGCGCATCGGAATATTCTGCAGATTCGGCTCTGTGGAAGAAATACGTCCCGTCGCCGTGATCATCTGGTTGAAATTTGTATGGATCCTGCCATCCTCCGCGATACAATCCGCCAGTCCGTCCGCATAAGTTGATTTTAATTTTGTAAGTCCTCTGTATTCCAGAATATCATTTACAACCGGGTAATCCGGTGCTAACTTTTCCAGAATATCCGCAGCTGTGGAATAGCCTGTCTTTGTTTTCTTGCCACCTTTTAGCTGCATTTTTTCAAATAATATCACGCCAAGCTGCTTTGGCGAATTGATATTAAACTTCTCACCGACCGTATCGTAAATACGCTGTTCTACAACAGCGATCCTTTCTGCCAGCTGCCCGCCGTAATGATTTAATTCTTCCTTCTGTACGATCACGCCTTCTTTTTCCATGGCATAGAGCACATAAGTAAGCGGCATTTCAATCTCGTCATACAGCTCTTTCATAGCTGTCTGTGAAAGGGCATCCGCCAGTTTTTCATAGCTGTCATAGATTGTCTGGATCAGCCCGCCAGCATACTGCGTAAACTTCTCTTCCTCTGTTTCCATGCTCTCTGCAACAGACTTTTTCCCGAACTGCTGCTTATAATCCATCAGCATTACATTTCTGTATTCCTGCGCGATATCTTCCAGTGTATATTCACTTTTCAAAGGATTGAGCAGATACGCCGCAAGCTTTGTATCAAAGAAGCAGCTGACGTCTGCACGCTCCATTGTAAACAGTCCATAAAACTTCTTAACATCGAATGTTAAAAGCAGATGCCCTTCCTTTTTACAGGCTTCAAACAGTTCCTGCAGCTTTCCCTGTAAATAAGCAAATGTCAAAAAGCCCTGCGCGGGAATGTAATAATTCTCCTGCCCGCAGGAAAGCAGCACGCTTTCTCCCAGCACATAAAAAGCAGTTTTTTCCGCTTTTTCGCAGAGAGCAAAAATCTCCTCTGCCTTCTGCATCTCTGTAATGCAGAGATTTTCCCTGACATCCGATTCCTGCCTGTCCTGTGCATCAAAACGGCTGAGCATATTTTTAAAGGCTAACTTTTTCATATAGGCATAAGCCTCCGGCGTATAGAAATTGCCGGTTCTGGCATCTGCCAGCGTATAGCGGATCGGCGCATCAATATCGATCGTCGCCAGCTTTTTAGACAGATCTGCAAGCTCTCTGTTTTCAGCAAGCGATGTCCGAATGCTGTTTTTGGAGATCTCCTCAAGATGCGCATAAATATTCTCAATGCTTCCGTACTGCTCCATCAAAGCGGTCGCTGTCTTTTCTCCGACCTTCGGAACGCCCGGAATATTATCTGCCGTATCGCCCATCAGTGCCTTGAGCTCAATGAATTGCTGCGGATTCACATGATATTTTTCTTCCACATCTTTTGCATAATAGTCTTCTATTTCTGTTCTCGCGCCCTTTGTCTTTGGGATGCGGATCTTGATCTTATCCGTAGCGATCTGCAACAGGTCCCTGTCTCCCGACACAAGTGCTACCAGAACGCCTTCTTTTTCCGCACGTTTTGCCATCGTACCGAGAATGTCATCCGCCTCAAAGCCTTCCTGCTCCATTGTCAGGATGCCCATGGCGGAAAGCACCTCTTTCATGACCGGAACCTGCTCCCTAAGTTCCTGCGGCATTGGCTTTCTCGTCCCTTTGTAGGCATCGTACATCTTATGGCGGAAGGTCGGCGCACTTAAGTCAAAAGCAACCGCCAGATACGTCGGATCCTCTTCCTCTATGATCTTAAACATGATATTCAGAAAGCCATAAATGGCATTTGTATGCAGCCCCTCTGTATTGGTCAGATCCGGGACTCCGTAAAATGCCCTGTTCAAAATACTGTGGCCATCGATCAGTACTAATTTTTCGCTCATAAATACCCTCTTGCTTCTTTAATTAAAGTAATGCGTAGGCAAATACCCCTGCAATGATCAGTATTGCCAGTATTTCCAGCACTAATATGCCAAACCGGAGCTTCCGGCGCAGCTTGTACTTCCTGACCATTGTATGCATATACTCTGTCAACTCCCGGTCAAGATCAAAGGTTTTCCCTTCCTCTAAGCGCGCAATACCCTCGGAAGAAAGATACTGGATCGTCAGCTCCTCCTTGCAGGACTCACAGCTTTCCACATGTTCTATAAATTGTATGAGTTCCCGTCCTGTCAGATCATTTGCCAGAAAGCGGGATATTCTTCGTTCTGTTTCTTTACAGTCCATAAAATCACCAGTTTTTATTATAGCAAACCTGCCTACATACGTCAAAACCTGCCAAGACTTTTAAAGCATTTTTTACGGATACAGAAATAAGCGGTGAGCATAGCTGTTCCCGTAATGACCCACGAGATCGGATAAATGATCATCAGCAGACCAAAATCGTGCACCAGCCGACATGCTGTTGCGATCCATACAAGCCGAAGCAGGCAGGAGCCGACACAGGTAATGATCGCCGGAAGCAGGGAATGTCCCAGTCCGCGCATAGCACCTGCACTGATTTCATAGGTGGAGGTCAGAAGCTCTAATGTCGTTGCGATCAAAAGCCGCTGCGCTGCAAATACAAGAACTGCCTCATCGGTTGTATAAAGCCGCAGAAAAAATCCTCTGCCCAGTACAAAAACCGCAGAAAGCATGCCACAGAATATAAGAGAAAACACCATATTCAGGCAGAATATCTTTTTACATCTGCCCACTTCTCCCGCTCCATAGTTCTGACTTGTGAAAGTAACGGTCGTCTGCGCAAATGCATTGACGATAAAATATGCAAAAAACTCAAAGTTGAGTGCAGCGGCACTTCCTGCTATCGCATTGGAACCGAAGCTGTTGATCGCACTCTGGATACACACATTGGCAATGGAAAACATCATCCCCTGCAGTCCCGCCGGAATACCGATCACCAGAATTTTCTTCAGTTCCTTCGGTACAATACTGAGCTGTTTCAGTTCTACCCTGATCGGCTCTTGTTCATGCAACAGAATATGCAGTACAATACCGGAACTGACCATGTTGGAAATAACCGTTGCAATGGCAACACCGGAAACACCCATCCCAAAGCCGATGACCAGTATCAGATTGAGGATCGTATTGATAATACCCGCTGCGATCAGTGCATACAAAGGTCTTTTACTGTCTCCTGTGCTCCGCAGGATAGATGCGCCAAAATCATAAATCATGATACAGGGCATACCAAGCAGATAAATCCGAAGATATAATACCGCCAGATCGATCACATCCTTCGGGGTTCCCATCAGAAGTAATACCGGCCTTGCGATCACCTGCCCAAACAAGAGCACAAAAAAACCGCATAAAACCGCTACAAGCATTGCCGTATGGACTGCTGCCTTAATATTTTTCCCAGAACCCTGCCCGATATAATGGGCGATCACAACATTGGAGCCCAGGGATACACCCAGAAATAAATTGATCATTAAAGAGATCAGGGAGCTGTTGCTGCCAACTGCCGCAAGTGCCTGACTGCTGGCAAACCGTCCAACCACCGCCGTATCTACGGAATTAAACAACTGCTGCAAAATACTGCTTGCAGCCAGCGGCAGTGCAAATAATAATATTTTATTCCAAAGGCTTCCGTGGATCATATCCATGGAATTGGCTTTTTTCTCTTTTTGCATGAGATATTCTGTCCTTCCTCTTTTGTATATCAGCATATCAGAAATTTCTTAATTTTATTTCCGGTACTGTAGCATATGTCGGAATTATGTGTTAATCCTGACACTATTTTTTATTTTCTGATACACTTACCAGTTCATCGATCAGCGTGATCGCCTCCCGGATCATACCGTCGCAGTGCTCCTTTTTATTGCCGCCCCGCTCTGCATTTGCTTTTAAAAGCAATTTACAATCCGTCATGCCATCATGATTTTCTGCGATCCGTCTGCGGAATTCGCCGATTTTAGCAGCCGATTCGATTCCTTTGCCTCCAAGTACCAAAAGCCCGCTTGTGATCACGCCGCATGTTCCGCCGCATTTCATGCCGCCGCCAAAGTTGCTGCCCAGCTTTTCTGCCTGCTCGGGTGAAAGCCCCAGCTCCTTTGCATACACCCGCAGGATCGTCTGGGCGCAGTTACATACCATCGGCTGTTCATTTCTGATCTCCATCGCGTCTTCTATATGTTTGTTCATCCTTCATTTCTCCTTTGTATACCATTTTACGCCGTTTTCGTTCACGGACACATACTTCTGCGCCCTGTACATACTGTCATTATACCCGATTTCCCGTATTCTTTCCATTGCTTTAAAAATTTGTTGAATACCGTCGAAAAATAGCCTATTATAATGGGTAGAAATTCTATGCTCAACAGCATATAAAACGAGGTTTTTGTAACATGAGTCAATTTATAAAACAGGCTTTTTATAAACAACGGGCAGATTTCCAGAAAGATCTCCCGGCACGTGATAAAAAATATACACTTTGCAGCGGTGTTACCGTGCTAGAGGACATTCCTTATGCAGAGGACGGGCTGCCTGCCCACAGGCTGGATCTGTACCAGCCGGAAAATGCAGCAGATCAGAAACTTCCCGTGATCTTGAACGTGCACGGTGGTGGACTGTTACTTGGCTGCAAGGAATTTAACCGTTACTTCTGTGCCAAGCTCAGTAAGCTGGGCTATCTGGTTTACAGCATTGAGTACAGGCTGGTTCCCGACTGTCTGTTTTTTGATCAGTGCAGCGATGTTATTCTTGCCATGGAATATATCCGGAAGGATCTTGCCAAAAAAGGACTGTCGCAGCAGATCTATGCTGTCGGCGACAGTGGCGGTGCCTGCCTGCTGACCTATTGCACTGCAATGCAGAACAGCAAAAAGGTAGCAGCTGCTGCGCATGTAACACCATCTGCACTTCCCATACAGGCACTTGGGCTGATCAGTGGTATGTTTTATACCAATAAACGGGACAAGATAGGACTTTTCCTGCCTTCCTATTTATACGGGAAAGGCTATAAAAAAGGAGCCTTTGCTCCCTATGTCAATCCAGAGCATCCGGATATCCTGAAAGCACTTCCGCCCTGCTTTCTTGTTACAAGCCGAAATGACCATCTGCAGCATTATACCCTGCAGTATGAAAAGGCAATGACCCGCCAGGGTGTTGTTCACAGTTTACTGAACTTTCCCAAGAAAAAGGAACTGACCCATGCATTCTCCGTCTTTGAACCGGACTTAAAAGAAAGCGATGAAACGATCAAAGCCATTTCCGACTATTTTAAGACACTGTCTGCCACACAACATGGAGGTACCTATGAATTACGATGAATCTGTTTTTAAGGAAAAAGCCAACCGAAGGGCACGTAAAATCTGGCTGATCTTTGCTATTCTGCTTTCCGCCAACTATGGCAGCGACGTTGCAAACGGGCTGCGGACTGCCCCTTACTATTTTGTATTTCTGCTGCTCTGCTGGCTTCCGATTCTTATCGGAGAGATCCTGCTGCGGGTCAAAGGTTTTACAACGGAACTTTACAAATATAATCTGGTCATTGGCTACGGCATATTTTATACCTACGTTGTCAGTACGACGGAATCTCCAATCGCGTTTACCTACATACTCCCGGTAACCAGCCTTCTGGTTTTGTATAAAAACAAAAAATTCATGGTTACCTGTGGTATTGCAAATTCTCTGATCATCATAGGCAGTGCTGCTTACCGCATCATGATCGGTTATAATTCCGCCACCAATATGAAGGATTATCAGCTGGAATTCTCCTGTATTGTCCTCTGCTACATCTGCTATGTCATGTCCATCAAGCATCTGAATGAATCGGACGGTGCCATGACTGACAGTATTAAGGCAGATCTGAAGCGTGTGATCACAACTGTCGAGCAGGTCAAACAGGCATGTAATTCGATCATGGACGGTATCACTGTCGTACGTGAGCTTGCTTCCGAAAATACACACGGAGCCAGCATCGTTGTAAACAGTCTGCACAAGCTGCAGGATAACAATGTCATGTTGCAGGACAGCACCAATTCTTCCAACGATATGACATCAGATATCCGTTCCCAGGTCAATCATGTTGCTGAAATGATCGAGCAGATGGTAGCTCTGACCGCTACCTCCGAAGAGCATGCACAGGTAAGCTCTGCGGATCTGGAAAATCTTGTTGCCACAACAAATACAATGGCGCAGCTTTCCGGTGAGATCGAACAGACCCTGCAGAACTTTAAAGATGACTTTGCAATGGTAAAGAAAGAAACCGGAACGATTGAAAATATCTCCAACCAGACCAATCTTCTGGCACTGAACGCTTCTATCGAAGCTGCCAGAGCCGGTGACGCAGGACGTGGATTTGCTGTTGTCGCAGATCAGATCCGTTCCTTAAGCAATGAAACAAAAACTTCCTCCGGTCAGATCTGGCAGGCACTTACCCATCTGGAAGAAACTTCCGACAAGATGACATCCGCTATCGAGGAAACCTTAAAGCTCATCCAGCTTACGCTTGATAAGGTCACACTTGCCGGTCATAACATCACGCAGATTGCTTCCGATGCAAAACAGCTTGGTGATAACATTCAGGTGATCGACACTGCCATGAAGGAGGTCGAGACCTCCAATCTGCATCTTGTCAACAATCTGGAGCAGGTTACGCATATTGTATCTGATATGACAGACCACATTACTGACTCTAATGAAATCAGCAGCCGTATGGTAAGCAAATACACAGAATCTGCCGAAAATATTGATTCTATTGAGAAAGTCATTGAAGCACTGATGTGCGAGCTCGGTATTGGTGGATTCATGGGAACAGAGGATATCCAGCCGGGTATGAAACTGGTCGTATTCCTTGGCGATCATACAAGCTACCATGGTGAGATCATAGCGCAAAAAGATAATACCCTGACAGTTTCCCTTCCTGAATCCGTACAGTTATCAGATCCTGCTGAGTGTAAGCTGCAGGTAACAGTCGGTAATGTACTGTACTGCTTTAATCGTGCAAAGCTTGCCCCATCTGCCGGAAAAGACAGCTCCGCTTATATGATCCAAATTGAATCCCGTCCTAAGATCAACAACCGCCGGAAATATCCCCGTATGGATCTGACGAACCGCTGCAGTATTACAATTGTCAGCGAAAATAAAGTCATCGAAGGCAAGCTGGATAACATCAGTGCCAATGGATTTGCTTTCCTGACACATGACGATTACTTTGCTAAGCATAAAGATATCACTGTTTCTGTCAAGATTCATGATTTCGACCTGCCAAAGCATGATGTCGTTGAAGGCCATACAATCCGATGTTCAGACAATGAAGGTCTCTACATCGTAGGCTGTCAGATGCCCGAGGACAACTTCTTTATCAGGGATTATGTAAAAGAACATTTGCAATAGACGTGAAAAATAGTGCCCCGCTCTACTTCCTTCATTTTTATATACTTTTTAGGTATATTTTTACTAATTCAGCATAGAAAGAGATATCGAAAAACCCCGTAAAATCAAGATTTCTTGAAATTACGGGGTTTATACATTACTGCCGGTGGCGGGACTTGAACCCGCACGGGCGTACACCCAACAGATTTTGAGTCTGCATCGTCTGCCATTCCGACACACCGGCTTATCTTCGGCTGTATTCCAACAGCCGAAATATAGTTTAGCATATCTACGATAGATTTTCAAGACCCATCTGAAAATCATAACAATCATAGCAATTCTGAGATTTCAGTCTTCTGATCATTAAAATCCAAGTTTTTTATAAATCGGGAAACAATCAAAGGTTGCAAAATAATCTTTTGGTTCTTCTGCCCGGCGGATAAGCTGTACACTGCCATCCTCTTTCAACAGAAGCTCTGCTGATTTCAGCTTACCATTATAATTGTAACCCATTGCAAATCCATGTGCTCCGGTATCGTGAATCACCAGATAATCACCCATATCGATCTTTGGCAGATTTCTGTCGATCGCGAACTTATCATTATTTTCACACAGAGAACCTGTGACATCATATACACAATCACAAGGTTCATTTTCCTTGCCCAGTACTGTAATATGATGATATGCGCCATACATAGCCGGACGCATCAGGTTGACCGCACAGGCATCCACTCCGATATATTCCTTATACGTATGCTTTTCATGAATCGCCTGTGTGACAAGCGCACCATACGGTCCCATCATAAAACGACCCATTTCTGTATAGATTGCAACATCATCCATACCGGCTTTTCCCAATACCTCATCATATACCTTATGCACGCCTTCTCCGATCACGCGGATATCGTTTGGTTCTTTATCCGGTGTATACGGAATTCCGACACCGCCGGAAAGATTGATAAAACAGATATGTGCACCCGTTTCTTTCTGCAGCTCTACTGCCAGTTCAAACAACTGCTTTGCCAGTATCGGATAATACTCATTTGTTACTGTGTTGCTGGCAAGAAATGCATGAATACCAAAGTTCTTAACACCCTTTTCCTTCAAAATACGGAATCCTTCAAATAACTGATCCTTTGTGAAACCATATTTGGAATCACCCGGATTATCCATAATACCGTTGCTCATCTGAAAAATACCGCCCGGATTAAATCTGCAGGAAATAGTTTCCGGCAGCTTACCAAGTGTTTCTTCCAGACATGCAATATGTGTAAAATCATCTAAGTTGATCGTTGCTCCCAGCTTTGCAGCATATGCAAACTCTGCAGGCGGTGTATCATTGGAAGAGAACATGATATCTTTTCCTTCACAGCCGATCGCATTTGCAAGCATAAGTTCTGTCATGGAAGAACAGTCACAGCCACAGCCGTATTCTCTCAGAATATCAATTAAAAATGGATTCGGCGTTGCTTTTACCGCAAAGTATTCTTTAAATCCCGGATTCCATGAAAATGCTTCCTTCACTGCTTTTGCATTTTCTCTGATCCCCTTCTCATCATAAATATGAAATGGTGTGGGATATGTTTTTGTGATCTCTTCGATCTGCTGTTTTGTTACAAAAGGTTTTTTATCCATTTTCTTCTCCTGACGTCTTTTTTATTTCTATTATAACAGATGTGCACGCAGTTCCTCACCGCTCATTGGGCTGAGGTAAGCCGGTGCTACATCAAATACCGTCTTGCAGCCCTTCATGCCTTCCTGTTTCATTCTGTATACTGCTCTTGCATATGCAACCAGAACAGATGCTGTAAATTCCGGATTGGAATCCAGCTTCAGACTGTATTCGATAATGTGATTATGCTCCTTATTAAGACCTGTCTTGCCGCTACGGATCACAAATCCACCATGTGGGATACCACTGTGGTCTCTCTTCAGTTCTTCTTCTGAAATAAAATGTACCGTTGTATCATAATCAGAAAAGTAGTTTGGCATTGTTTTGATATCATGCTCGATCTGTGCAAGATCAGCACCCTCTTCCGCTACAACAAAGCACTCTCTTGTATGCTTCTGCCTGGTAGTAAGCTCAGGGTTACTTCCACTTCTGACAGCCTCTAATGCCGCATCTACAGGAATTGTGTACTGCTTACCATCTTTTACACCTTTTACACGACGGATGGCATCAGAATGTCCCTGACTGACACCTTTTCCCCAGAATGTATAATCTTTTCCTTCCGGCAAAATAGATGCTGCATATAAGCGGTTCAAAGAGAACATTCCCGGATCCCAGCCTACAGAGATCATTGCAACATGTCCGTTAGCCTTTGCTACCTCATCCACATCTGCAAAATGCTGCGGAATATTGGCATGTGTATCAAAACTGTCAATTACATTAAAGTATTTTGCATATTCCGGTGTCTGCTTTGGCAGATCCGTTGCACTTCCGCCGCAAAGCATCAACACATCGATCTTATCCTGAAACTCTGCGATCTGATCTCCTTTATATACTGAAACACCCTCTGTCTGAATTTTCACCTGCTGCGGATCTCTTCTTGTGAAAACTGCAACAAGCTCCATATCCTGATTCTGACGAATTGCACACTCAATTCCTCTTCCTAAATTTCCATACCCTAAAATACCAATTCTGACTGCCATAATATCCTCCTAATTGACATGATTTGCAGCTAACTATACGGAAGCTGTCTGCTTCTGCTGGTCTATCACATTCGTCAGGCGGATTTCATTACGCAATGCCTCTTTCAAAACACTGACCAGATTTTTCTGTCCGGAATACAGACAGGTATCAGACTCCTGCCCACTGTAATCGCCTGTCAGTACAAGCTTGGAATCCACGATCAGATGGATCTGCGCTTCTTTCCGATCCGAAAGATATGTTGTGATACCTTCTGATAACTCTACCTGTTCGTCCGTCAGGATCACTACTTTGATCTGACGCAACACAAGTTTTTGCAGTTCTTCCTTCCAGAAAACAAGCTCCGGTGCTGATAAAGACAGATAAATACGTTTCTCTGCCTTTTGCAGCATTGCATAGATCTTATCCTGAATATGCCGATAGCCTTCTATTGTGATATACCCTTCTGTTTCCTCTTCCACAGGAAGCAGATTGTTTCTCAGATAGCCCTCTGCCTCTTTTAGCAGACGCATTCTGTTCTCACAAAGTTCCTCCACGGGAGCAGCCAGATATTTATTTGCTGCCGCTTCCATTTTATAGGCTGCACCTTTTTCTACCAATCCTGCAAGTGCGCTGTATACATTTGATCTTGATATTCCCGTATCCTTCGCCACCTCATAACCGGTCAGCGGACCTGTCTGGTATAAGCAGATATAAATCGTCGCTTCCTGTCTGGTGAGTCCAAATAACATTAATTTTTCGATCATATGTCCTTCGCCCCTTGGTTAGTAGTTTTGTACAGGAACACTATAACACAATATTACTGTTTGTCAACCCTGCGGAGCCGATATTACTGATAAAATCTATCGATTCTCAATCTGCCAGTCAATCGGCGTCAAACCATTTTTCTCCAAAAATGCATTTGTCTGACTGAACGGCTTACTGCCAAAAAAGCCTCTGTATGCAGATAATGGGCTCGGATGTGGTGCCTCCAGAATCAGATGCTTCGGATTGTTCAGCATTTCCTTTTTGCGCTGCGCCGGACTGCCCCAAAGAATAAATACGATCGGTCTGTCCTGTTCATTCAATACCCGGATCGCAGCATTGGTAAATTCTTCCCAGCCAATCCCTCTGTGTGAATTTGCCTGGTGCGCCCTGACCGTAAGTACTGTATTCAGCATCAGCACCCCCTGCTTTGCCCATTTCACCAGATATCCGTTATTAGGAATATAGCAGCCGAGATCGTCATGCAGTTCTTTGTAAATATTCACAAGAGAAGGTGGAATTTCCACATCCGGTTTTACAGAAAAGCAGAGACCATGCGCCTGTCCCACATTATGGTACGGATCCTGTCCCAGAATCACCACCTTGACGTCAGCAAGCGGTGTCAGTTCAAACGCACTGAACACTTCATTGGATGGTGGAAAGATCATATGAGTCGCATACTCTTCTTTTACTTTTTTATATAATTCTCTATAATATGGCTTTGCAAATTCCGGTGTAAGCGGTGCAAGCCAGTCATTACTGATCGCTGCCATTTTTCTATCTTCTTTCTCAGTAAAATCAAACATTATACTATAGTTCGCTTTTGCTATTGCATGATCCCGAATTTATAATCTGACCGGAACTCCACGATCTTTCAAGTATTGCTTAACCTGTCTGATCTCCAGTTCTTTAAAGTGGAATAAAGAAGCAGCCAGTGCTGCATCTGCCTTTCCATCGGTCAATGCATCATAAAAATGCTCCAGCTTTCCCGCTCCGCCGGAAGCGATCACAGGGATGGAAACATTTTCTGAGATCAATCTTGTCAGTTCAATATCGTATCCTGCTTTCGTACCGTCACAATCCATGCTGGTCAGAAGAATCTCTCCCGCGCCCAGCTTGTCTGCCTGCATTGCCCATTCAATCGCATCAATGCCCATATCGACACGACCACCGTTTTTGAAAATATGATACCCATCCGGCGTTTTCTTCGCATCAATCGCTACAACAACACACTGACTGCCGAATTTTTCTGCTGCTTCCGAAATCAGATGCGGATTCATGATTGCTGCGGAATTCACTGAAACCTTGTCGGCTCCCTCTCTCAGGATTGCCTTAAAATCGTCCACTGTCCGGATGCCACCGCCTACCGTAAACGGAATAAACACCTGCTCCGCAACCTTGCGCACCATATCTGCCACTGTATTGCGGTGATCCGAAGATGCTGTGATATCCAAAAACACAAGTTCATCTGCTCCTGCAGCATCGTAAGCCGCTGCTACCGCCACCGGATTCCCTGCATCGATCAGATTCACAAAATTAATACCCTTTACCACTCTTCCATTATTAACATCCAGACATGGGATAATTCGTTTTGTATGCATATCAGTTATCCTCCCTGTTGATAGCCAGGAAATTCTGCAAGATCTTCCTGCCGACTGCGGAACTCTTCTCCGGATGGAACTGGCAGGCGAATACATTATCCTTCTCTACCGATGCATGGATCGTCACACCATATTCCGTCGTTGCTTTTACAATTTCTTCTTCCTCTGCCTGTAAATAATAGGAATGCACAAAATAAACGTATGCATTTTCACTTAGTCCCCGGAACAGTCTTCCTTCATTTGGAAACGAAAGGGAATTCCATCCAATATGCGGAATCTTCAATTCTTTGTCATGTGGAATTGCCACGATCTTTCCCTTTAATATACCCAGACCTTCTACACCCGGTGTTTCATCACTGCTTTCAAACAAAAGCTGCAGTCCCAGGCAAATGCCAAGAAACGGAATTTTCTTCTCCACGATCTGATGGATCACATCTACCAGTCCGTAGGCATCTAATTTTTCCATTGCATCCCCAAAAGCTCCAACCCCCGGCAATATTACTTTTTCTGCCTGCAATAAAATTTCGGGATCTCTGGTGATGACAACTTCTTCTCCAAGCGCAATAAGTGCATTTTCTACACTTCTGATATTACCTGCATCATAGTCGATTATTGCGATCATTCTATTTCCTCCTCCGGTAATATATCCTGCATTTGTGTCATATCTGCCGCATCACTGACACGATCTTCCTGTGTACCATCATTCGTACTGTCTTCTGCAGGTGTTGTAGTATCCGTAGCTTGTGCATCTCCTGTCACAGCAGTACTTCCTGCCTGCTGTGCATTACTGTTTTTATGGCTCAGGCTTCCTGTCAGTTCTTCCAGCCTTACAGTATAATCATAATCATCCAGTGCATTGATCTGCCTTACATCATCTTCCGTAAGCTGATAAGTATCATATAAGGTATTCAGTATCTGGTACTTCACTGCATCCGTCTCCGTTGTTGCATCATATTCCGTGATGGCATCTGCTTCCTGTTGCCAGAACAAATAACCTGACAGCAGACTGTCCAGTGCCTCCACAGGCATCTGCAGGGCTGTATAAGAAGTATATGCATCATATCTTTGCTGCATGGACGCTACCAGCCTTGCCTTTTCATACAATCTCTGATCTTTTTTGGAAAGTTTCTTTCCGGTCATTTCTTCAAAAGCAGTGCGATATTCTTTCTTATAAAATGCATTTCTTGCATCTGCAGCTGTCCACATGGACGGAATAATTTCTACAACGATCAGCAATAAAGCCAGAATAGAAAATGCCAAAATAAAGATACGAACAACCATCTTGATTGGAAGCTTTTTACTGTCTGCTTCCTTTTCCGTTCCTTCTTTTGGTATTGCCTTCTTTTCTTTTTTAGGCTTCTTATCCTTCTTCTTTTTCTTTCCCTTTTTGCCATCCGCACCTTCTGCGTCCAGTTCCTCTAAGATTCCCTGGTTGTCTGATGCATCCGTAACTTTCTTTTTCTTCTTCCCCTTCTTATCTTTTTTCTTCTTTTCCGGTTCCTGCTCTTCCTGTTTGTCCTCTTCTTCATCCTCCTCAAACAGTGCGCTTCCAAGTTTCTTCCAGAAACTTTCTTTCTTTTCTTTTTGGATATCCGCTGCCTCTGTTATCTGTTCTCCCGCAGTTTCATCTTTCTGTAAAGAATCCTCCGCAAATCTTCCTTCATCTTCAAAAAGATCCTGTAAAAGATCATGTACATCTCCATCTGCTACAGGTTCGGATTCTTCACCGTCTACTTCCGCTACTCTTTCAGCAGTCGTTTCCGCATCCGATGTATCATCCGTCTGCTGTTCCGGGTCTTCCTGTTTTTTCTTCTTTTTGCCAAAGAAAGAGAAAAGACCTTTCTTCTTTTTCGCAGGCTTATCCCCACTCTCGGCTTCATCCTGTTCTGACTGTTCCGGACCATCTTCTCCTGTCAGACCTGATAATAAGTTATCCTGTTCTCCCGGCAGATCCAACTCTTCATCCACCATCTCATGATTATCGGATTTCCGCAGCAATTCCTCTATTTCATTAACTGCATCATCTTCGTTCTTACTTTCTTTAGTATCTTCCTTTTCTCGGATATCCTGCAAAAAGCTCATGGCATCCGGATCTGACAGATCAATTTCCATTTCTTCCTGCGGTGGCAGCTTTTCTTCTGTTGCAGCAGACTCTCTCTGATCCTCAGTATCCACTCCTGCCTGCACTTCATCTCCCGGACCTGACTCTTCTTCGTCATCCGGTTCCGCCTGTATTTCTTTCAGCAATGCAGACTGTTCATCACTCATATTGGAATCTTCTTTATTTTCTACAGATTCAGTCTCTGGTTCTGATTGCAGAATCTCTGCCGGCTCTTCTTCATTTCCCACAGGTTCAGGTTCGGTTTCTGATTCTGCTACTGGTTCCGACTGCTGGCTCTCTGGTGTATCTTCCTGATCTTCCACAGACTCACTTTGTGGCGCTATCACCGGTTCTGAATCTACCGCTGATTCTGAATCTACCACTGGTTCTGGTTCTGCCGCCGGTTCTGGTTCTGCCGCCGGTTCTGGATCTCCCTGCATCTGGGCAAATAATGCTGCGATCTCATCCGGACTCATTTTATGATTATCGTCCGCCGGTGCTGCAACTTTCTCTTCCTTTGGCGCTTCTGCTACCGGTTCCTGTTCTGATACAGCTTCCGACTGCTGGCTCTCTGTTGTATCTTCCTGATCTTCCACAGACTCACTTTGTGACGCTATCACCGGTTCTGAATCTACCGCCGGTTCTGGTTCTGCCGCCGGTTCTGGTTCTCCCTGCATCTGGGCAAATAATGCCGCGATCTCATCCGGACTCATTTTATGATTATCGTCCGCCGGTGCTGCAACTTTCTCTTCCTTTGGTGCTTCTGCAACCGGCTCCGGCTCTGCTTCTACTTCTGATTCTGCTGCTTCTGTCACTGGAATCTCTGCCGGCTTTTCCTCAGATCTGACCTCTGGCTCTTGTTCTGCCGCCGGTTCCGGATCTCCCTGCACCTGGGCAAATAATGCTGCGATCTCATCTGGGCTCATCTTATGATTATCGTCCGCCGGTGCTGCAACTTTCTCTTCCTTTGGCGCTTCTTCAACCGGTTCCTGTTCTGATACAGGTTCCGACTGCTGGCTCTCTGGTGTATCTTCCTGATCTTCCACAGACTCACTTTGTGGCGCTATCACCGGTTCTGAATCTGCCGCCGGTTCTGGTTCTGCCGCCGGTTCCGGATCTCCCTGCATCTGGGCAAATAATGCCGCGATCTCATCTGGACTCATTTTATGATTATCGTCCGCCGGTACTGCATTTTTTTCTTCCTTCGTTATATCTGATTGTGCAGTTTTTGCATCAGACTCTTTCTGTCCTATTGTTTCCTGCAGAAGTCCATCTAAATATTCTTCTGTTGTGCTCATAAAACTGCCTCCCCATCTTTCATATCTTTAAAAAACGAAACTGCCGATGCTTCTATCCCACATGATCTCTCTGCAATCTCATGATTGACCTGATGAAATGTATGATGAATGCGATACAAAGAAGACTTTTGATTGTAGTATACTGTTTTTTCAAAAGGCCAGCGGATAACAGACGGTAATGACATCCCTGCCCCTGCTTCTATCACGCACAGCTTCTTATTCACAGAACCCTGCAGCCATTTCATATACATCTGCCAGTTTCCAAGATATCCTTCTTCTCTGTAGCGTGTTGCTTCTAATGTGTTAAAAAACAGCGGAGCACCACATTTCGGGCATATGAGCTTTACTATCTCTTTCCGGCAATCATTGACCAGATCTGTCAATACGCTTTCCTGCAACTCTGTTTCGGAAACATCCTGCATTTTCTGCTGCAGTTTTTCTGAAAATACCTGCATGATTGATTTCGCAATATACAATTCCTCCGTACAGCCATTTCTGCATTGCATACGCTGTACACTGCCACATGGATTCACACAGCGATCCATATCAAATCCCATTTGTGATAAATACGGATCTATTGTAAGCGATACAATATAGTAATCTTTTCCTTCCAGAAGCCTCCGTAAATGCGCATACGCATCCTTCCACATATCCGGTATTTCTGTTATTTGATTATAATAAAAAGCTTCCAAATAAGGCACAATATCTCTATACTGCTCTTGTGTTGCAGAAAATTTTAGTAAAGCAGTAAACACCGGATGACTGTCTTCCACTGCATTATAAATAACCTCATCTGTCAGAACCCATTCTTCTCCAAGTCCAACCAGTACACGATCTGCTTCCCGTACTGCATTCTTTATTTTTTCATAATATTGCATATTTATAAACTCCGCTTTTCTGGTATTCAATGTCATAACAGAGCTAAGATACGCTCTGATTAGCGTCCGTCAAATGCACCGCATAAATGCATGCATTTTCCTCGTCGCTATAACATAAAATAGGCTGGGAATTTTCCATCCCAGCCCCGTTACTAGTGTACCAAACTATCAATTACCCTTACCAGATTTCCGATTTCCGGCTTGGAAAGCTGTGCATCCGCACCTAATGATTCACCCTTCTTCTTCATATCTTCATTCACCAAAGATGAGAAAATAATGACCGGAATGTTCTTTGTCGCATCATCACTTTTAATCAGTTTAGTCAATCTGTGACCATCCATGATCGGCATCTCAATATCTGTAATAACACATCTGACATGTTCATCCAGCGTGCCTTCTTCTTTACATTCACAGATCACATCCCATGCTTCCTGTCCGTTCTCCGTATGTATCAGGTTCTGATATCCTGCTTTCTTCAAGGAATCTACAATCAGTTTATTCAATAATGCCGAATCTTCTGCAATCAGGATTGGCACGTCATTTTTCTGTCTTACACCAAGTGCATCAACTTCTGCCGTTTTCAATCCTGTTTCCGGACTGATGTCCGTAATGATCTTTTCAAAATCCAAGATAATGATCAACTTGTCATTAATCTTTACAATTCCGGTTGAAATACCATCTTCTGAATTTGATACTGTTGTCCCTGGCTTTATGATTTCTGACCATGATACCCTATGGATACCGATTACCTGATCTACATGAAATGCAATATCAAGCTTATTAAAGTTTGTAATAATAAATAATCCCTTTTCCTCTGATTGTCCTCTCTGTAAACAATTCTTCAGATCAATCGCAGTAATCATCACATCACGCGGCATAAAAATACCTTCAATACTTGGATGTGCATTCGGTACAGGTGTTACCTTCTGATAAGGAATGATTTCCCTGATCTTTGCCACATTGATTCCATAGGAATTTCCATCCAAAATAAACTCTAAGATTTCTAATTCATTTGTTCCATTCTCTAATAAAATATTTGTATCCATTTTATCACCTCTCACGGACTTTGAAGCATTGCCTTTGCAATCATCAATATAGATAAATTATAACAAATTTCGAATAAAATGTACACCTGATTTATTGAAATTATGCAATAAAAAAGGATTCCAATTGGAATCCTCATTTGAAGTCATATCTTCAAAACCGAATACTGAAATCTTTCTCTGCATCTTCTGCAAACTCTTCTGACT
>ERZ1026860.211-NODE-211-length-45029-cov-11.114466_pt1 | contig 45029 bp, 38 predicted proteins | sample MGYA00380160_ERZ1026860 | MGnify/ENA primary metagenome ERZ1026860 (study PRJEB33269, sample SAMEA4719796) | human gut metagenome | biome: human-associated habitat; feature: organic feature; material: feces | place: Cameroon | collected 2013-10 ... | reverse complement strand
TCCGTATGTGTGAACCTCTTTAATCTAACCTAAAACAGATGGAAACGCACAAAAATCGATAACTCATAAACGATAACAGAAATGAACAAAACAATTACGAATTTTTTCAGAAGCATTCTTCTTGCTTCGCTTTTGCTTGCCTCGTATATATCGCAAGCTCAGATGTACCCTTTCAAAAGTGCGGAAAGGGTAGTCAATTTATCGGCAGGCAATTTGAATAACCTATTGGTACGTACGATAGATGAATCGAATCTGCTGACTTCCTATAAAGTAGCAGGCGGAGCATCAATGGTTGCAATTCTTCATACCGATGAAGGTAGTAATACCATAGAATATGCAAGAATACCCGGAATAGCTCATATAAGTGATTTGAGAGTATTGGATGGGTATGTTTTATTCAGCGGAATGACGGCTAATTCCGAGGGATTTATAGCATATACAGAGATAGAAGATTTATTCGATCCTTCTTTTGGGAACTTGGATATTTACATTATCCCCTACATAAAAGACATCAACCGAGTAAATGCTTATATGGACGTGGACGGATATTCTCATGTTGTGGCAATAGGTGATGAACAGCATTTTGTTAATTTCCTGACGGAGATTGATTATGCACATGTTCACTCGACTAACTATACTCTGTTGGATTTTGCTTTTACCGACAACAGGATAGTAATTTTAGGCAGGACATCATCAAACAGAATAGCACTATTCTCACACGAAAAAACATACCCGGATCACTATTTAGGTTGCATTTATTCTCATGACCCTGTTAGATTTGAAAATTTCTTGATAGAAGAATTAACCGGAGATAATGTATTGGTCTCTTACACCGATCGCCCCGATGGTTATCAGGCTCAGTTCGTTCAAATAGATGCAACATCGCTTCAACCTATCGCTCAACAAAGTTTATTGAATGCAGGAAAACCAAATCCGAAAGCAATGGTGTTCAATCCTGCCAATGCCACTGTATTGTATCTTGCTCACGCTGTAAGCAACAAGGATATGATTGCATTCATAAAGCCGGATTCGAGTAACACATATATATCGGATATAATTATTCCGAACATGTGTCGGTGGGGAGATGACACTTTCAACAGCTTGACGGATTATAGGGACAGCTATCTTTCTGCTGTGGGAAAAGATACTACTTCCGGCAATCTTTATTGGTTCGATTATGATTACACGCAAGGGAATAGCCCCGGCAACTGCTTTGGGACAATGCAAGAAAATGTAATCATGTCGAATACTTTTTTCGTATCCGGGTCGGAATATTACCATTCCGGTTTTGTTCTTCAACCCCGGACGCAAACAATGAATGTTTACCATTCCGGACCACCTTACAACATAATTTGTAATGATTAAAAACAAGACCAATATGAAGACAAGAGTATTTTTTCTGTTTGCAATGCTGACAGTTTTTGCAAGCAACGGGCAGGATACCGTTTATCCGCCTGTACATTTGAATGATTACATCTTACCATCCGTTCTCCGAGTTAATAGCGATAAGGTTTGTGCATTTTCGGTGTATGAACCATTCGATGTTCATTCTATTGCCTCTTGCATTAACTGGCTTAGATTTGATATGACTTATAACATTGACAGATATACCTTAGTAGTTCCGTATTATTCCGATACTTTGGTAAGCATATACGGAGTAAGCGTAGCTGCGGCACATCTTAATACAAATGCAAATGTCAGCGTTAAATTTCAGATACGGGATTCCATACCGGACAATGTATTAAGAAACAAGGACGCAAGCCCTGCAATGCAATCAAATGGATATTATTACACCGAAATTTTCTTCGATAATCCTATCACTGTGCAGGGACTTTATCATGTGGCAATAGAATGTAACGGTATTTATGAAAAATACTGCCCGTTTACAGTCGGAGGCTATACCTCTTGGTGGGAAATGCAGTATGTATTTGAAGAATGTGGTAATGGTTGTGTATCCGACTATCCCGCATTATTCAAATGGCAACGTGATAGTCTTTGGCATAATTTTGATACAATAGATCAGAACAACACTTGGACACCTACGAGTGCTAATTATGATGCATTATTTCTTGCATTTCCGATTAAGGGCGAATTGGTGTTGCCAAGCGATACAACGATTACCGATACGGCGAGCAGTGCTTTGAGTGCGGGGTTGCTGAACGAGGAAAGTGTACGAGTGTATCCAAATCCGGCAAGTGATGTGCTGAATGTGGCTTCGGATTACAATATTCTGAATATCGCAATCTTCGATGCCATGAACAGGCTTGTGGAAGAAAAGGAAGTGAATGCCAAGAATATTCGCATAAGCCTTGCAAAGCGTCCGGCAGGGGTGTATTTTATCAAGGTGCGTACCGACCGAGGCTCGACCATGCGGAAGTTCGTCATCAGATAAAGAGGAAAAACACGGCTTTGCAAGCCTCTGAAATTCAAGCCTTGCAAAGACAGAAAAATCAATCGCCGATTTGTAATGCTTCAATCGGCGATTGATTTTTTTCTTCCGCCGTTCTATTTTTCTCAAACGCCATTCCGTGAAAATGGAATGGCGTTTGCTTATGGCGGATTAAGGATTGCGGATTATTCTCCGATGTAGGGTTGTCGATAAACGACGGTATATAGGGTTTGAACCATTGTGTCGAATGTTGCTTTGTCCGTTTGTGCGTTACGGCTTGCCATGATGTGCATTTCGAGGCTTTGTTTCGTTTTGTCGTATGGCGGTTGTATGTATTTATATGGCAGTATTTCAAAGTCATGACGGCGATAAAATTCTATGCGTCGGCGTGCTTGTTGCGTTTCCGGTAGTTCCACTTCAAAGATAATGGGCTTTTGCATTTTGTTTTTCAGAAGTTGCAATACCTCGGAGCCTGTTCCCCTGCCTCTTACGGTTTCGGATATGGCGAAGTGTTCGATGTAGGCGAATGTATCGAAGTCCCAAAGGCTTATTATGCCTATGACTTGCTCGTTTTCGTCTTTTATGAGATTGAAAACGAAGGGTGCTTCTTTCGAAAGGTGCTTCATTTGCGAGAAATCCCTTCGTTCGTCTTCTGGAAAGGAGGTTTCGTAGATGTGTTTTGCCGTGTTTTCTTCCTCTTGTAGTGTTTCGCAGCCGAGAGAGTACAATGGCTGCAAGTATATTGCTGTCATTCGGTTATTATTGTAGTTCTTTGCAATTTTTCACCAACTGCAAGAGAAATTCTTTTGCACGAAAGAGTTTGGCTTTGACCGTTCCTATCGGCATTTGCAGTTGTTCGGAGATTTCTTCGTATGTTTTTTCGTCGAAGTATCGCAGTTCTATCAAAATCCTGTAATGAGGCTTCAAACGAGATACTATATCCCGCATGGCGGCTTTCTTTTGCCTATCGATGATGCTTTCTTCGGGGTCGAGGTTTTCGGAGGCTATGTTTATGCCTATTTCTTCTCCGTCTATGTCTGTGTAGAGGCTGTCCATGGAAACGGTAACGGTGCGTTTCTTTCTGATGTAATCTATGCAGTTATTGGTGGCTATACGGAACAGCCATGTGCTGAATGCGAAGTTGGGGGTGTATGAACCGATTGCTCTGAAAGCCTTGCCGAAGGCTTCTATGGTCAAATCCTCAGCATCGGTGGTGCTGCCTGTCATCTTCAAAAGCATATAATATACGGGGTCTCTATACGTTTTCATCAAGGCGGCGTAGGCTTTCTGATCACCCTCGTCCCTCGCTCTGACAACCAATTCGTAGTCTTTGTTTGCTTTATCCGACAGATTGCAATTTGCTTTCATCACGCTTTTCGGCTGAATAACGATATTATTCTCATTTTCGCATCGAAGAACAAGAAGTATATCTCGAACAGAGGTGCAAAAAGGTGTATTTTTTTAACCCCCAAACGCTTGCACACCTTGAAATATACAATCATCTGCAAAATGAATTTCAGCAACAATGCGAGAATGATGTATTGGTATGGGAACGCCAAAAGTGCAAGACTTATTACACCGGCGTAGAACAAAAAAGCCGATAGGGGTAATAAGGAAAGCAGGAATTTATGTTTGAATTTGAAGAAACGACGACTTGCAAGCCTTTCCTTTTTCAACTTTCTCCAATCGCTTTTGTTACGTTTTTGTTCAAAGGTTACGAAACTTTCGGGAGCGAGTGCGACGGTTGTGTTTTGCGAATTTGCAACGCTGCTGATGAAGATGTCATCATCGCCGAGCGTAAGGTTGTAATGCTTGGTAAATCCGCCTGCCTTGAAGAACAAATCCTTTTTGTATGCGAGGTTTCTGCCGTCTCCCATATAGGGTTGGCCGCAAAGGGCAAGTCCGATGTAGTTTATTGCCGTTCTTACGTTGTCGTATCGAACCACCTTGTTGAACAAGCCTTTGCTTTGTTTGCAGTAAGCATATCCGAGAACGATGGATTTCCGTTTCGTGAAGTTCGACATCATGTTTTTCAGCCAATCGAATCCTGCTGGTTGGCAGTCGGCATGGCTCAACACCACATAGTCGTATTTTGCTGCCTTTATGCCCAAGGATATGGGGAATTTTCTGCCCTTGAACTTGTTTACGTTCTCCACGATGTTCACCATCTTCAAGTTGGGGTATAGTTTGGAAAAGGCTTTCAGCACATATTCGGTATCGTCTGCCGAAGCGTCGTTCACAACTATAACTTCAAACTCCGGATAATCCTGTTCCAAGAAAAAGGCAAGCTTGTCTTTCAGGTTGTATTCCTCGTTCTTTGTCGCTATAACGACGGAAACGCCCGGCAAAGCGGCATTGTCTGATTGTGTTTCTTTCTCCGCTTTCCTGCGATTGAAGAATGCCTTACGGCAAACGACAAAATAATAAACGCCTTGCACGATTAAAAACAATGCAACGCAAGCCAAAATAACCCATACCGCCAATGTGGGGCGATAATGCAGAAATTCCATCATCTGTATCGATTTTTCGGGCAAAAGTATCCTTTATTCAAGTTTTAGCATTACCTTTGTACAAAGAAATTATAAACGCTTTTTGTTGATAACTCGAAGATGAAATTCAAATTACTCTATGTTTCAAGCGATTGTAACGCCCGTGCCGGAGAGATGGAAACGGCACACGGAACGATTGAAACGCCGATATTCATGCCGGTAGGCACCATCGGCTCAGTCAAAGCGGTACATTGCAGCGAACTCGACAAACAAATTCACGCCCAAATAATACTCGGCAATACTTATCATCTATATCTCCGTCCCGGATTGGACGTTATCCGCAAGGCGGGAGGAATACAGAAGTTCAATTCGTGGAACAAACCCATGCTTACCGACAGCGGCGGCTTTCAGGTCTATTCTCTCGGACACAGACGCAAACTTACGGAAGAGGGTTGCGTGTTCCGTTCCCATATAGACGGTTCGAAACATGTTTTCACACCCGAAAGAGTAATCGACATCGAGAGAACATTGGGTGCGGACATAATAATGGCATTCGATGAATGCACACCGTATCCGTGCGAGTACGATTACGCAAAGAAATCCCTCGATTTGACAAATCGTTGGTTGGACAGATGCGTCAAAAGGTTCAAAGAAACCAAATGCGAATACGGATATGAACAAAGCCTTTTCCCGATTGTTCAAGGCAGCGTGTATAAGGATTTGAGGAAAAGGAGTTGCGAATACGTGGCTTCTTTCGACTGCGAAGGCAATGCGATAGGCGGTTTATCCGTCGGGGAACCTGTGGAGCAGATGTACGAACTCACGGAATTGTGTTGCAATATTCTTCCCAAAGATAAGCCGAGATACCTGATGGGAGTGGGTACTCCGATAAATCTTTTGGAGGGAATAGCTCGCGGAGTGGATATGTTCGATTGTGTAATGCCTACCAGAAACGGACGGAACGCCATGTTGTTCACAAGCGAGGGCATAATGAACATGAGGAACGAGAAATGGAAAACCGATTTCTCGCCGATAGACCCGAACGGAACGGCGGAAGTGGATACTCTTTACACGAAAGCATACCTCAGACACTTGTTCATATCGCAGGAAATACTCGCTTTGCAGATTGCAAGCATACATAATTTGAGTTTTTACCTCGAACTTATGCGTCAGGCAAGGCAACACATAATCGAAAGCGACTTTTTGAGTTGGAAGAACCGCATGGTGGAAAAATTGGGACGCAGATTGTAGAGACGGGAAGCAATGAGCAGGGGACGGAAGAAGTATATCATCGCCAACATACTGGACATTTACATCATCAGAAAGCTCTTGGTAACTTTCTTTGTGTCCGTCGGCTTGATCAGTCTCATAATAATAGTGTTCGATTTGTCGGAAAAGTTGGACGATTTCATCTCCAACAATGCACCGATCAAAGGTTTGATATTCGATTACTACCTTAATCTCGTTCCACACTTCGTAAACATGTACGGATACCTCTTTTTCTTTATCTCCGTCGTGTTTATATGTTCCAAGCTCGCCTCTCGCAGCGAAACCATTGCCGTTTTGAGCAGTGGAATCAGCTTCAGAAGATATATGTTGCCCTTTGTCATCAGTGCCGTTCTCATAGGCGTGATGAATTTATGGCTGAGCAATATATTGATACCCAAATTGAACGTACCGAGACTGAATTACGAAAGAACGTACTACCGCGACCCTTACCACAATCAGTATCACGACATACACATACAGGTGGAAAAAGATAAGCAAATCTACATTCAATACTACAATAACGAGAGAGTAACCGGCTATAAGTTCACCCGTGAAATTTTTTCCGAAGGCGTAATCACACAAAAGATACATGCAGAACAAATAACCTACGATTCCGTTTCCAAGGATTGGATAATGAGGAACTACAACATAAGAAACATCGACGGTTTGCAGGAAACAATCGAACAAGGCGGAGAAAAGCACATCGACATAGGGCTTCTGCCGCATGAGTTCAACATAAACCAAATCAAAACGGAGGTGTTGGATTATTCACAGTTGAATCGAGTAATAGAAAGAGAGCGAATGAGAGGCAGCAGTATAGTAACCGAGTTGCAGGTGGAGAAGTTCCAGAGACTCTTGAACCCGATTGCGTTCATCATACTGACCGTCATAGGTGTTTCTTTGTCATCTCAAAAGAAGCGTGGCGGCACAGGCTTGAACCTTGCTTTCGGAATAACTCTGGCATTCAGCCTTATCTTGTTCATGAAAATGACAAAGGTTTTCGCAACCAATGCAAACCTTCCGCCGGCTCTTGCTGTAGCCCTGCCGTTGTTGATTTACGGAATAATTGCAGCCGTATTGGTTGCAAAAGCACCCAAATAAAGTAATGCAAAAACAAAAACATATATGATAAACGAGTTGATGAGTAAAGTGATGCAGAAGAGAATTCCTCAGATAGAGAACTATATGCATCACCCTGTGGAGGTTCAGGAAACCCTTTTGAAGGAACTTGTCGATACTGCGAAGAATACCGTCTGGGGACAGTTCTATGACTACAAATCGATCAAGACTTGGCAAGATTACAACGAAAGAGTACCTGTCAACGACTACAACAGCCTGCTTCCTTTCTTTGAAAGAATACGACGTGGAGAAAACAACGTACTTTGGTCCTCCCAAATCAAATGGTTCTCCAAGTCTTCCGGAACGACTTCCACCAAATCCAAATTCATACCCGTAAGCGAGGAATGTCTCAACGGCTGTCATTACAAGGCCGGCAAGGACATGCTTGCTCTCTATTGCTACAATCACCCCGAAACAAGGCTTTTCTCAGGAATGAATCTTGCACTCGGCGGTTCAAGACAGGAAAACGAAACGGGCAGCGACATCTTCTGCGGAGACGTATCGGCAATCATAATAGACAACCTTCCTTTCTGGGCAGAGTTCTACCGAGTACCCAAAAAGGAAATAGCTCTCATGCCGGAATGGGAAAGCAAGCTCGAACGCATGATAAGTTCCGTCATCACCTCCAACGTGGTCAGTCTTTCGGGAGTGCCTTCGTGGATGATGGTATTGTTGAAAAAGATAACGGAACGCACTTCCAAATCGATAGAAGACATCTGGCCGAACATAGAGGTCTATTTCCATGGAGGGGTCAGCTTTGTGCCTTATCGCAAACAGTTCGAGGAAATACTGCCATCGAGCATGAACTACATGGAAACCTACAATGCCTCAGAGGGTTTCTTCGGATTGCAGGACAGAAGCGACTCCGACAGCATGCTTCTACTCTTGGACTGCGGCATTTACTACGAATTCATACCGGTGGAGCAAATAGGGGAAGACAATCCCAAGGTTGTGCCGCTCTCAGAAGTCGAAGTCGGCAGAAATTATGCCATGTTGATTTCAACCAATGCCGGTTTGTGGCGATACACCATAGGAGACACCATCGCCTTCACCGAAAAAACTCCATATCGCTTCAAAATCACCGGACGAACCAAGAACTTCATCAACGCCTGTGGCGAAGAAGTGATAGTGGATAATGCCATAAAAGCACTGAACATCGCTTGCCGCGAAACCGATTCAAGCGTTAATGAATACACAGGGGCTCCGCTTTTCGACCATTCCGAAAACAAGACACGTCATCAATGGATCATGGAGTTCGGCAAAGCACCTGCCGACCTGCACCGGTTCACGGAAATATTCGACAAGGCTCTCCAATCCGTCAACTCCGATTACGAAGCCAAGCGATACAAGAACCTCGTTCTGCAAATGCCGCAAATAATTTCTGCACCGCAAGGAACGTTCTACAAATGGTTAAAAAACAAAGGCAAACTCGGAGGACAACATAAAGTTCCGAGACTTGCCAACAACAGAGAATACATAGACGAAATCATAAAAACGATAGAGGCATGACAATAGAAGCCATAGAGCAAGAAATCATAGATGAATTCGCCAATTTCGAAGATTGGATGGATAAATACGCCTACATCATAGAATTGGGACAGGAATGCCCTCTGATAGACGAGAAAGACAAAACGGAAGCCAACCTTATAAAAGGTTGCCAATCCCGTGTATGGGTAAGTGCCACCTTGAAAGACGGACTTATGGACATAAAAGCCGACAGCGATGCTGTCATAACGAAAGGCATAATCACACTTCTGCTACGCGTTTTCAACTTACAGAAACCCGAAGACGTATATGCAGCCGACCTTAAATTCATCGACACCATCGGACTAAGCTCTCACCTCTCCCCTACCCGCTCCAACGGACTTTTAAGCATGATAAAGCAAATAAAACTCTACGCCTTGGCGTTCACCCTCCAACAAAAGCAGGTATAAAACAATGAACGAAAAAGATATATTGCAAGACCGCATAATACAAGTTCTCAAAACAATTCACGACCCCGAAATACCGGTCGATATTTACGAACTCGGACTTATATACAACATAGACATAGACGACAACAATGACGTTCTCATAGTCATGACGCTCACTGCACCGAATTGTCCCGTTGCAGACAACCTCCCATTGGAGGTCGAAGAAGCCGTCAAACGCACCGAAGGCGTAAACAACGTACAAATCCAACTGACCTTCGAGCCTGCATGGTCTCCCGAGAAGATAAGCGATGAAGCGAAACTCGCCCTCGGGCTGCTCTGAAAGCATAATACGTCAACTGCTCAAAGACCCGCTCGGTCTGATAAGCCTCTGCATTATCGGACTGTTCGTTCTGCTCGCACTCGGAGCCTATCTGATAAGCCCCGACAGCACTCCGTATGCCAACGAGCAACACTTGGAGATTGCCGTCAAAAAACCGGGCTTCCGAATCGAAATGTTGCAAATAGAAAAGCCCGTAAAAGAGAAAACCAACCTTTTGGAACACATACTTTTCGGCACACCGTCCCCCTACACCTCCGTACCGATTTATCGCCGATGGACAAACGGCACCGCACACTGCTTCGAGACCTACACCGGAGACACACCCAACGCAGGCGATACCATCACCCTCCCGGCAAACAGCAAGTTCGAAATCACCGAACGCACCTACCTTCTCGGCACTGACCGATACGGCAGAGACATGCTCTCACAACTCATCGTCGGCACAAGAGTATCCCTCTCCGTAGGCTTCATATCCGTACTCATAGCCATCATCATAGGCGTAAGCCTCGGAGCCATAGCCGGCTATTACGGCGGTAAAGCGGACAATATCATCATGTGGCTCATCAATGTCGTCTGGTCGATACCCACCGTACTGCTTGTCGTCGCCATCACCTTTGCTCTGGGCAAAGGCTTCTGGCAAGTCTTCGCAGCCGTGGGGCTTACCATGTGGGTCGATATAGCCAGAATGGTAAGAGGACAGGTCAAATCGCTGAAAGAAAAAGAATTTGTCGAAGCCGCCAAAGCCCTCGGCGAGAGCAACAGTCGCATAATCCTGCATCAAATCCTACCCAATGTCGTCGGACCTATAAGCGTAATCACCGCCTCCAACTTCGCCACCGCCATATTGCAGGAAGCCGGGCTTAGTTTCCTCGGCTTGGGAGTGCAACCGCCTATGCCCTCATGGGGAAGCATGATAAAAGAAAACTACGGCTACATCATACTCGACGCAGCCTACATGGCAATAATCCCCGGCATTGCAATCATGCTTCTCGTCCTCGCATTCATCTGCCTCGGCAGCAGTCTGCGAAAAGCCATGGACGTAAAGAAATAGAGCGATTTCACTTACAAATGACCTCATCGCAACCAGCAAGAAATGAAACGCCGTTTCGTCGATTTTATTCGCCCTTTCCGTAAGGCGTAAGGCTCAATAGGTTGTCGTGGAGTGTTATTTCACCCTTGTCGAGCATGTGTCTCAAAACCGTGAACAGCCTGTCATCGTCCATGAATTCGAAATCGGTTGCGAAGAAGTCTATGTTTCGGTCTTTTTCTTTGAGGGCTGATATTACTTTCTCACGGATTTGCTTCGGTTTGACCATGCCTCGCAAACAGAGGTCGCACTCGCCGCAAACCTCGCTCTTTATTCCGAAATAGGAAAGGAGGAATTGCTCGCGGCATTTCGCCTTTTCGATATAGTCGAACACGGCTTGGGCTTTATCCATGGCGGATTGTTTCAGTTCCTTGTAGTGCTTCGAGGGTATGTAAAGGTCTTTCGCAGGCACTCTGTCGGAAGTGAAAAGTACGTATTGCCCCTCTGTGCGGCGTTCATAGCATATCGCTCCCGTATCGGCAAGTTTATGCAGCATTTGCACGGTCTTTTCTTTTGTCCATTCAAGGTATCTTGCAATCCGTTCTTCATTCAGCCACCTCATCATGCTCGTCGCTCCGTCGCAAAGCCTCAGCACCGCTCCCAAGATGAGGGAATAATCGTCTTCTTGTTGCAAGAGTTGCCGCAAGGTGGTGCCGGAAAGCAATATTTTGACCTTTGAAACTGGGTAATCTTCCTCTTTTATCCACAGAATGCCTATTCTGCGGAGTATTTGCATGCTTGCATAAACGTTATACCTGCCTATGCCGCAATATTCCGCAAATTCGTCCAAATCGAATCGTTCGGAGAGATTTTTGCCGGATTGATAAGGTATGTGATAATAGGTATATAGTTTGTCGTAAATAAGTCGCAGGATTTTCTCTTCGGGATAGTCTGCAAGCGTCCTTTCAAGCATTTCTTTCTTGTCTTCCTGCCGGTAAAGCATGACGGCGTATGCCTGTCTGCCGTCCCTGCCTGCTCGCCCGAATTCCTGATAGTAACTTTCCAAAGAGTTCGGTATATCTATATGAATGACGTACGATACATCGCCTTTGTCTATTCCCATTCCGAAAGCCTTGGTTGCCACGAGCAATGGCAACTCTCCTTTCTTCCATGCTTCTTGTCGTGTCTGCCTTTCGTAGTCGGTAAGTCCCGCATGGTAGCTTTGAACATTCAATCCTTCCGACCGGAAACATTTGGCAAGCATTTCGGCTCGAAAACGAGTGGATACGTAAACTATTCCGCTGCCTCCGACTTTCTTGATGATACTAACGCAACGTCCGAGCTTGTTCTCATCTTCGATTAACATACATTTGATATTCCGCCTTCTGAATTCGCCTCTTATTACATTGGGCTTACGGAAATGCAAGCAACGTTGTATATCGCCGGCTGTTCGTTCGGTGGCTGTGGCTGTAAGTGCAAGCATGGGTACATCGGGGTGGTACTGTCGCAGAACGTCGATTTGTCTATACTCGGGGCGGAAATCGTGTCCCCATTCGGAGATGCAGTGGGCTTCATCAACCACAAACAGACATGGCTTGACCGTTTGAAGAAATTCAATGAAAGTCGGGTTTTGCAGCCTTTCGGGAGAAAGAAAAACAAACTTGACGGAAGTTGTTCTGATATGGTTCAACGCCATGTCGAAGCCGTTGGGCATGTCATCCGTTGTCAGTCTTTTCGCTTTCAATCCTCTTGCCCGCAATGCGTCCGTCTGATCCTTCATAAGCGAAATCAAAGGCGAGACCACTATGCAAACGCCCTGCATCATCAAAGCAGGTACCTGATAACAAATACTCTTGCCTCCGCCTGTGGGCATGAGTGCAAGAGTATCTTGTTTTGAAAGTACGGAATCCATGACTTCCCGTTGCACGGAGCGAAAATCGTCATGCCCCCAATATTTTCGCAGTATTTCCTTTGCCTTGTCTAACGACATTTGTCGTAATCGAATGGAGAGGTGAACTTATCGAACGTTCCCCATAGTTTGTCTTTGTCCGAAAGTATGGGTTCGGCAATCGTCCAATCGATATTCAGCGTTTTGTCGTTCCAAAGCAGTCCTCCCTCGGATTCTTTGTTGTAAAGAGCGGTGCATTTATAGGAAAATACCGTGTCATCTTCCAAGGTCAGAAAGCCGTGGGCAAATCCCTCGGGAATGAAAAACATGTTCTTTTCCTTGTCGTCCAACTTCACGGATAAATATCTGCCGTATGTCGGAGAGCCTCGCCTTATGTCGAGTGCGAAATCCAAGACGCTGCCTCTGATGACGCGTATCAGTTTCGCCTGAGCAAAAGGCGGTGCTTGGAAATGCAGCCCTCTCACTACGCCTTTGCTCGAACAGGATTCGTTGTCTTGAACGAAATCCGTTCTCAAACCGAGGTGTCGGAACTTCTCTTCGTTATAACTCTCGAAAAAGTAACCTCTGTTGTCTGAAAACACATCGGGCTTGACCACAAGCAAACCCTCGATGGGTGTTTTTACGATTTCCATGAATGTTATCCGTGTATCGCTTTACCGTATGCAGCCTCCAAGGCTTCCATCACTGCCTCGCTCATCGTAGGGTGCGGATGTACGGCTTCCAAAACCTGCTTTGCAGTCAGACCGTTCTGTCTTGCAGCAACTATTTCGGCAATCATCTCCGTAACATTGTCTCCTATCATGCTGCAACCGAGTATCTCGTCCGTCTTTGCATCGATAACAACCTTGACAAAGCCGTCTTTGTTGCCGCTTGCGGCTGCCTTGCCGCTTGCCATGTACATGAATTTGCCTACCAAGACCTCTCTGCCCTCTGCTTCGGCTTTTGCCTTGGTCAAACCGACGGAAGCAACTTCCGGAGTGGTGTATGTGCAGCCCGGAATGTTACCGTAATTCATAGGTTCCACCTCCAAGCCTTTTATCTTCTCTACACAGATTATTGCTTCGCGACTTGCCACGTGTGCCAAGGCAGGACCGTGAACGATGTCGCCTATCGCATATACGCCTTCGACGTTCGTACGGTAGTAATCATCTACTTCGACCTTGCCTCTCTCCACTTTGACGCCGGCTTCCTCCAATCCGAGGTTCTCTACATTGGTGCTGACTCCCACTGCCGAAAGAACAACATCGCATTCTATCGTTTGCTCGCCTTTTTTGCCCTTTACGAGAACCTTGCATTTATCTCCCGTCGTATCGACAGCCTCGACGCTTGTGGCGGTAAGCACTTTCATGCCGTTCTTCTTGAAGCAACGTTGCAGCGTGGAGCTGACTTCTTCGTCTTCATTCGGAACGATGTTCGGCATATACTCGACAAGGGTTACCTGTGTGCCGATGGATTGATAGAAATGAGCAAACTCGCTTCCTATCGCACCGGAACCGACAACAACCATGCTCTCGGGTTGCTCCCTGAGTGTCATCGCTTCTCTGTAACCGATGATTTTCTTTCCGTCCTGCGGCATATTCGGAAGGTTGCGGCTTCTTGCACCGGTTGCCAATATGATATGGTCGGCTTCAAACACCTGTTCGCCGCTTCCGTCCTTCATATCGACGGCAACTTTGCGGTCTTCGGTCAATTTGGCTTCTCCTTCAATGACGGTAATACCGTTTTTCTGCATAAGGTGTGCCACACCCTTACCCATGTTCGAGGCAACGCCACGGGAACGTTCCACGATGGCGTTCATATCAGGCTTGAACGTGCCCTCTGTTTTGATACCGTAGCTTTCGGAATGCTTGATATAGTTGAACGCCTGTGCGGATTTCAACAACGCTTTCGTCGGAATACAACCCCAATTCAAACATATACCGCCCAAATTCTCTCTTTCCACAACAGCAGTCGAGAAACCGCATTGTGCCGCTCTGATTGCGGCAACGTATCCTCCCGGACCGCTGCCTATAACAATGACATCATATTTCATCATCTTCGATTTATAAGTTCGAAGTGCAAAGTTAGTGAAAAAAGTCTTTACCCGCAGCCAATCCCCTACCCTTGCGGCAAAATCTTCCGTCTCGGCAATTTCATAAAAGCAACAATCCGAAAAATACGCACAAGGCAAAATCATACAAACAGGTAAACCACAACACATTAACACCTGCAAACAAGAATAAATCCGCACAAAGTGGAAAACTTTCTTCCATATTGCTTTGTTGTTCCGGCAAATCGGCGTATCTTTGCCACAGCTAAAACGAATTACAATCCATGAAAACGAATAAGAAAACAAGAAACGAATTATTGTTTGCTCTTATGGTTGTTGCCCTTGCGGCTTTGTTTGCATTCACACGCATACATATAACCAAGGACAGGCAAACCGCAGGAGCGGATACCACGGAAATTCTCCCCGAACATTGAGTGGTTTTGATTTTTCATACATTTCGCACAGCGGAACGGCGACCCATGGAAGCCGTTCCCTGCATGCGTTCAACAGAACGCCGTTTCGCAAAAACGAAACGCTGAAAGAATTTACTGAAACGGCGATTGAAAAAATTCTTTCGCCGTTTTAATTCTCCGGAAATGCAGTGTAGTTGTTGATATTTTGAAAAGAATGATTTCACACGGCGGAAAAAGAGATTGGAAAAGGCAAATTGAAGATGAGAAAACACTGTTCGGAAATCGAGTTTCGGGAGATTGGAAGATTGATTGGGATAATTCGAGTTTCAAAAATTCGACATCGTGGAATTTTTCGCAGGAAATAATTCGCAGGTTTTGAAAAAGTTTGTAAATTTGCAGGAACGAGTTGCAATAAAAAATCATGCAAAAAAGTAAATTCGGTATAAGAATTCTGTCTGAGGACGTTTTCTTTGCCGGCAAAGTGGAACACGCACTGTCTCGCAACCCCGTTTGGGAGTGTATTGTGAAGACGGGGGTGGAAAAAGAAATCGATAAGTATGACGATACTGTCAATGTACTTATATTGGTCTATGATTTCCAACATCAAACGCCTGAAACGGTATTGGAAAAATTGAAGAGGAACTATCCGAAAGCAAAGTTTCTCAGTATTGTTCCGGAGGATTGTTTTGTCATATTGCGGGATTTTCTGTTGGATAAGGAAGTTATCGATGTGATAAGAATGTGCAGTCTCATATATGACATGATTTACAATCACGTAAGGAATATTTACGACAAGTGGACGTTGCAACAGAAATTGTTGAAGCTGGAAAGGCTGAGCAATAGCAGTGAAACCTTTGTGTCCAAGGCTCAGTCGATGGAGCATATTCAAGAGTTGATTCATAAGGCTGCGGATTCGGATATAAATGTCAGCATTTACGGGGAAACTGGTACGGGAAAGGAGGTCGTGGCAAGAAAGATTCATTCTCTTTCTTCACGTAAGCATGCGGCATTTGTGGCGGTCAATGTTGCCGCAATACCGGGTGAGTTGATTGAAAGTTCATTCTTCGGGCATGAAAAAGGAGCTTTTACAGGAGCTATTGCAAGGAAAACAGGTTTCTTCGAGGAAGCCTCCGGCGGTACGCTGTTCCTTGACGAGATTGGGGATATGGATATAAAGATGCAAGCCAAGTTATTGAGGGCTTTGCAGGAAGGAGTGATAACTCGTGTGGGCGGAACCGGTGAAGTGAAAATCGATGTAAGGATAATAACGGCCACGCATGTCGATATGCAGAAGTTGATTGAGCAGGAGAGATTCAGGGAGGATCTTTTTTACAGGCTGATGGGCTTATCGATAAATCTCCCGAAGTTGTCCGAAAGAGGTGATGACATATTACTGCTTGCAAATCATTTCATCAAAGGGTATTGCAGCAAAAGCAAGAAGGCTATATGTACTTTGAGCAAGGAAGCGAAGGAGGTCTTGTTGCGTTACTCTTTTCCGGGAAACATCAGAGAATTGAAAGCGATGATGGAGTTGGCTGTTGTTTTAAGCGAAAATAATGTGATAAGACCGGAGGATTTGACTTTGCGACACGAAGTTGCCAGAGATGAAAAAGATTTTCTCGAAGTGGAACGCACATTGGAGGAATATGAAACGATGATAATCAAACACTTCTTGCAGAAATACGATAACAAGGTGCGGCTTGTCGCGGAGAAGCTCGACATAGGCAAAACCAAAATATACAAATTGATACAGGAAAATAAATTGAACAAATCATGAGAGAAGTAAAATGCCCGCGTTGCGGAAAGGTCTTTATTTGCAAACACGACGGAACTTGTTTTTGTACCAAGTATGTGCTAAACGAAGAGGCAAAAAAAAGCATTCGTTCCAGTTGGAGCGAATGCCTTTGTGAGGATTGCCTCAAATACTTTGCCGAACCGAAGTCTATTGAGCCAAAATCTGAATCTTGTTCTTAGACATTTCAACCAAGCCTCCGTTGATATCGAAAGCGATTTCCTTGTCTTCGGAATCGGTTATCCGTATCTGTCCTTTTGAAAGGGCGGATATGATTGGTGCATGGTTGTTCAAAATCTGAAACTTGCCGTCCGTACCTTGTAATCGTACGGATTTCACTTCCCCTTCGTACAAAACATCTTCCGGTGTTATTATATTCAGTTTCATGTTATTCCTTATTAGCTTGGGCAATGAGTTTTTTGCCTTTTTCTATGGCTTCTTCGATTGTTCCTACCAACATAAAGGCTGCCTCGGGATATTGATCGACTTCTCCGTCCATTATCATGTTAAAGCCTTTTATCGTATCCTCTATTGAAACGAAAGCTCCCGGAATGCCTGTGAATTGTTCGGCTACATGGAACGGTTGCGAAAGAAAACGTTGTACACGTCTTGCTCTTGCAACGACCAATTTGTCCTCTTCGGATAATTCTTCCATACCCAAGATGGCTATTATATCTTGCAATTCGGTATATCTTTGAAGCAAGGCTTTCACTCTTTGTGCGGTGTTGTAATGCTCCTCTCCCACAATGTCCGGCGTCAAAATTCTGGAATTGGACTCCAAAGGGTCAACGGCAGGATATATACCAAGCTCAGAGATTTTTCTGCTCAACACCGTTTGAGCGTCAAGGTGGGCAAAGGTTGTTGCCGGTGCAGGGTCGGTAAGGTCGTCCGCCGGTACATATACCGCTTGAACGGATGTAATGGAACCGCGGTTCGTCGATGTAATTCTTTCCTGCATGACACCCATTTCGGAAGCCAATGTCGGTTGATAACCCACGGCAGAAGGCATACGTCCGAGCAATGCTGATACTTCACTTCCCGCTTGGGTGAAACGGAATATGTTGTCGATGAACAGCAATATGTCTTTTCCGCCCGTGTTTTCGTCTCCGTCTCTGTAATATTCGGCAACGGTCAATCCCGATAGAGCAACTCTCGCTCTTGCTCCCGGCGGCTCGTTCATCTGTCCGAATACCAGTGTACATTTACTGTCTTTCAATGCTTGCGTATCTACTTTCGACAAATCCCAACCGCCTTTCAACATATCTTCTTTAAACTCTTCACCATACGAAATGACCCCGCTCTCTATCATTTCTCTCAAAAGGTCGTTTCCTTCACGGGTTCTTTCTCCGACACCTGCAAAAACGGATTGTCCCGAATACTGTTTGGCTATGTTGTTTATCATCTCCTGAATGAAGACTGTCTTACCCACTCCGGCACCGCCAAAAAGACCGATTTTACCTCCTTTTGCGTACGGTTCAATCAAGTCGATGACTTTTACGCCGGTATATAAGATTTCCGTCGAAGAAGACAAATTCTCGAATTTGGGCGGTTCCCTGTGTATCGGATAGGATTTTTCGCCCTTTACAGGCTTGATTCCATCGATTGTCTGACCGATTACATTGAATAAACGACCGTTTATATCTTCACCAACCGGCATGGAAATCGGCTTACCGAGGTTTTCGACCTCCAAGCCTCTTTGAAGGCCGTCCGTGGAATCCATTGCGATTGTTCTGACCGTGTTTTCGCCAATATCTTGTTGGCACTCCAAAATCAACTCACTGCCATCATGCTTTCTGACTCTGAGTGCGTCATATATATTCGGCAAAGTCTGTTCTGCCGGAAAACTCACATCAATCACCGCTCCGATGATTTGAGAAATTCTTCCTCTGCTTACTACATTACTCATAGTATTCTGTGCTTTTATGAATCAGGTTGCGAATATACACTTTTTCGTTGACACAAAGCCTTTTGAAGAAGAATAATTTGCAAAGAAAGATTTCATTGCCGTATAAATCAATCCGTTGCATTCAATCTAAATTTCGGTTTCCGATAATACGAAAGCATCTTCGTCCCTTTCTTTTCCATTCCCGTCAAAACGTACTTTCCCAAGCAGTTCGGTTCCTTGTTTTTTTCTTACCTTTGCTTCTCGAAAAAGGAAAAACCAAACATGGGTATTTTGGAATACGATGACGAGTATTTTATGCGTATTGCATTGACAGAAGCAGAAGCGGCATTGAACGAGGGCGAAGTTCCGGTTGGCGGTGTCATTGTCTGCTCGGATAAAATCATAGCAAAAGGGCATAATATGGTTATGAGACTGAACGATCCCACCGCTCACACGGAAATGCAGTTGATTACATGTGCAACAGATTACTTCGGAAGCAGATATTTGCAGGATTGCACTCTCTATGTTACCTTGGAACCTTGCGTCATGTGTGCTGGAGCTTTGTACTGGTCGCAGATAGGACGGGTGGTATTCGGAGCAGCCGACCCCAAACGGGGAGCATCTCATGTCGGAAGTTTGATTTATCACCCGCAAACAAAGATTACCGGCGGGGTATTGGAAGATGAATGTTCCAAGATATTGAAAGATTTTTTTGCAGGCAGGAGGATTTGATATGTATGTAATAGACGAGAAAGCAGAAAGGACGGAAATCCTTAGGAGATACAAACACATAATGAGGGTTGTGTCGGACGGTGCAAGCAATGATGAAAAACGGCAGATACGAAAAGCCTTTACCGTTGCAATGAACGCACACTCCATGGTGAGACGCAAAACAGGAGAACCATATATTTATCACCCCTTGGAAGTTGCAAGAATTGCCGCCGAGGATTTGGGTTTGGGTGCGACAGCGGTTGTTTGCGCCCTTTTGCATGATGTTGTCGAGGATACGGAATATACTTTGGAAGATATAGAACATATTTTCGATGCCAAGGTTGCCCAGATTATCGACGGGCTTACCAAGATTGACGGCGTTTTCGACTATGCTACCAACTCGATACAGAGCGAGAATTTCAAGAAGTTGCTGACAGCCATGGGCGATGACGTGAGAGTAATCCTTCTGAAACTCTGCGACAGGCTCCATAATATGCGGACATTGGAAAGCATGCCTGAGAACAAACAACTCAAAATCGCTTCCGAAACCCAGCAGCTCTATGTGCCGTTGGCTCACCGTCTCGGACTATACAAGATAAAAAGCGAACTGGAAGACCTCGCCACAAAGTACATCAACCCCAAGGCATACAACGAAATAAATTCCAGATTGAAGGATACCGAGCAGGAACGTAACGAGTTTATACATAAATTCGCCGAACCCATAAAACAGAAACTGACGGAGAAAGGCTATAAATTCACCGTCTCCGGCAGAGTAAAATCCATCACATCCATTCTCGGCAAAATAGAAAAGAAAGGCGTCAAGTTTGAAGAGATTTACGACATCTTCGCCATACGTATCATATTGGACGTTCCGCAAGAGGTCGAAAAGGAAAGCTGCTTTGCCGTTTACTCGATAATCTCTTCCATGTACCAACAGCGTTTGGGCAGGTTCAGAGATTGGCTTACCAATCCCAAAAGCAACGGTTACGAAGCACTTCATTGCACCGTCATGAGCAATCAGGGCAAATGGGTGGAGGTACAGATAAGAAGCAAGAGAATGGACGAAGTTGCGGAAAAGGGTTTGGCTGCACATTATAAATATAAGGAGGTGCAAGAGGGTGAATTGGACGATAAACTCGACGTATGGCTTTCTCAGGTTCGGGAACTCTTGGACAACGAATCCTCTAATGCCGTGGATTTTGTCAACGATTTCAAGTTGGATGTCATCACCGACCAAATAACCGTTTTCACACCGAAAGGCAAACCTGTCAATCTGCCCGTCGGTGCAACCGTTTTGGATTTTGCATATAACGTCCACACAGATCTCGGAAATCGTTGCATGGGAGCCAAGGTCAACTATCGGGTTGTATCCGTGAATTATCGATTGAGAGCAAGCGATCAGGTCGAAATAATAACCTCCAAGATTGTTCACCCCAAGGAAGAATGGTTGCAATTCGTTAAAACCTCCAAGGCTTCCACGGAGATAAAGAAATACATAAGGGAATACCGCAACGGCTACCGTACCGCCGGCACCGAGAGACTTAAAGAACTCTTTGCTTCTCTTCATATCGAATACACGGAAGGCAACATCGAACGCATGAGACAGTTTTCGAAGCAGGCAAATATGACGGATTTTCTATATGCCGTCTATGACGAACGAATCGGCGAAGAAGAAGTGCGACGCTGTTTTGCCAAACCTGAAAAGAACTCCGTATGGTTTTTCCTCCGCAATCCGTTCACTCCGAAAAAGAAAAACAATCAGGAAGAAACCCTCCGCGAAGAAATTTCCGAACAGGTCAAGGAAAATCCCGAGCAAATCCTCATAGGAAAGGACGCCGATAAACTGCCATACAAAACGGCGAGTTGCTGTAACCCGTTGCCGGGAGACGACATCGTCGGACTCATACAGGAAGACTGCATAGAGGTTCACCGTTCCAACTGCCGCCAAGCGATAGACGAAATGAGCAAATACGGCAATCGCATCATCAAAGCAAAATGGCGGGAGAACGAAAAAATCACTTTCCTTGCAGGAATTAAAATCGTGGGCATAGACAGAAAAGGTCTCTTGCAGGATATTACCCGAGTAATCTCCGAAGTATGGAATATAAATATCCGCGGTCTTGCAATGGAAAGTAGCGAAGGCATTGTGCAAGGCAGGGTGATGGTTTACATTTCCGATGCCGACAATCTGAACAAACTTATAGAAAAATTGGAAGCCATAGACGGTGTGGAAAAAGTCCTCAGAATTTAGATCCCATCGACAGAAAAGCCAACGACACCCTCAAATCCTCTATACCACGCAACACACCTAACAACTCATTCACGGTGGCGGAACTTGTGATTACATCATCTATGACAATCACCCTCTTGCCCTTGAGTTGCTCTCTCATCTTCTCGTTCAATGCAAAAGCACCTTTGATATTCTCCCACCTGTCCTTACTCTCCACCTGCGAAGTCCTCTTTCGTTTCGCCACGACAGCCTTTCGGCATAGCGGAACGCCCAAATCTTTTGACAAAACACCACCTAAGAACTCATTCTGATTGAACCCTCTTGACAAAAGCTCCCACCTGCTCATGGGAACAGGAATAATCCAATCCGCATTCCTTACCCACTCGAACCTCTTCAATCGTTTTACCCACAACTTCGCAAGCACCCTTCCATAATAAAGCCGACCTCCATACTTGAATTTCTCCAAAGCCGTTCTGCAAAACTTGAAATCCATGAATACATCATAATTCTCCACATTCAAACTTCCAACCCTATCCGCAAATTTAGCGAGAGGCACAAGATTAACCCCGAGTTTCCAAACACACCGAACGCACAAATCCTTCTCACCCTTTGCCAAAACCCTGTTGCAAAAGACACAACGCCTCGGGAACAGAAATTCAAAAAACATACTCCTTTATGAAGTCTCTCATCAATGTCAAAACCTCGGGCGAGATGGTCTCCTCTATATAAAAATACTCATTAGGCAAACCCGTCTTGCAATGCTGGAACAAATGATTCAAATCCGGTAAAGTCATTACCTTGAAATGCTTGTTCCCCGCCTTTTTCAACGCCCTTTCGATAGCCGGAAGATTTTGAGAAGCCGACACTTGCAAATCCCTCTCACCATTCAAAGCCAAGACAGGCACCTTCAACTTACTCAAATACACCTCCGGATTCAAATCCAGAAAGCACCTCATCCAAGCAGTCTGCAAGCCGGAAGCCGCATCTCTGTTCTTCAACTTCTCTATATTCTCCTCTATAACCTCTTTGCCATAACCCATTGCTCCGAGAACAGCCCTGTTCTGCTCTATCAACACATCCAAACCGCTGACACCCGTTCCGGCAAGCATAACGACAAATGCAATATCCCCTCTCTCGCACGCCACAATAGGAGCAATCACACCTCCTTCACTATGTCCGATAAGACCTATTTTCCTCTTATCCACCTTAGGATGCGAAGCCATCAAATCCACAGCCGACATCACATCATTCACGAAATCAAGCGTTGTCGCCGTATTGAGCAACTCCTTCACGTTCTCTGCACCATACCCCCTGTCATCAAATCGCAAAACTGCAAAACCGTTCCTCGTCATATAATCCGCAATCACTGCAAAAGACTTGTGCTGAAACATCTCTTCATCTCTATTCTGTAAACCCGAACCGGAAATAAGCACAATTCCCGGGAACTTATTCCCATTTTTAGGATACGACAACGTCCCGTTGAATACGTAATCAACCCCTTTCACCGTGAAACTCACCTCCTCACAAATATAATCCTCCGTTTTCTCCGGCGTCTGAGGACGCTTCACGACACCTGCCTTCGCACCCTTTACCAAACACAAAGGCAATTTTGCACCACCTTGCGAGAAAATACCGCACACACTGTCCCCCGTCTCGCTGAAACCGCCACGAAAAACCACCTTGGCACCCATCGAACTCACCGACAAAAGCAACGAATCATTCCTCAACCTCACCTTATCAGCCTCGAACACCTCTTCCGTCTGAGCCGGCGACCCCATGAACGCCACCGTATCCGTCGCAAACCTCACCTCAAGCGTAATCGGCAAATCCATAACCCCCGTTTGCAGCACCCCGCTCCAAAACTCCACCCTCTGAGCCACCGCATTGAAACCCCAAAGTACCAAAAACAAAGTCCAAAACTTCTTCATGACAAGTAAAATTTTCTTGCAAAGGTACATAAAACCCAAAACATATAACCCCTTAATACGGATTATGATAAAGAAAGAAATCCGATATTTTCGGTATCGGATTTCTTATTGTTGTCTTACTCCTCGGGTGGAGTTATATCCCATTGTATTGGTACGTTATGGAAAGTATAGGTTCCCTTATCAATCTTAATCTGCACAGCCTCGAAAGAAGGAAGAGTGGCAGGTACGTTTATGAAAGCCAATTCTTCCAGATTATACTCTGTCAAAATGTCTTTTATTACGTCCTTATATATTTGCGATGAAAACCTATCTTTGACTTCATATATTTTCCCCTTTGCATTTACGGCTGTTTTGGGACTTACGCTTAAGTGTCTGTTTTTGCCGGACTTAACGGTGATTACCATATATACTTCGCCACTTTGAGAATTGCCATAGCAACCGGACAATTTCACTTCTATATCTTCCCAAGCATTTTCTGAGGTTATGTACAATTCATTCGACATGTTTATGCCTGTTGAAGTCTCGCCAACCTTACGAAGGAAAGAACCCACTTTGGATTTCTTCTTTTCTTTCTTCGGACTTTCCTGTGCAAATACAAGTCCGCAGGAAAGCACCATTGCCATTATAAATATGATATGCTTTTTCATCTCTTCTTACTTTTTATCAGCTACTTTCTTTATGACTATCTTTTCCAAACTTGCCCAATTCTCTTCCTTGGGAGAGAGTTTAATCTCCTTTTTCAGTTTTGAGCCGGCTTTATAAACTCCTTTATTTCCATCTATACTTGGTTTCAAGTAGGGGAGAACATTGATATAAGCCTTTTTACTCTGCTTATATGGATTTAAATCCGCTCCGTCTTTTCCAAGAGCATCAAATTCCAAGTCCCAATCAAGATACGGATATTTAGCATTGCATTCCACATCTTGTGTAAATTCCAATTCGCCTGAGATAGTTATATAAGCTCCAAGTTTACTTGAACTTGTTACACTCATGATTGTGAAAGCTTTTGAGACTTTGAAAGGAATACCTTCGGAGAGTTCGACAGGAATTTCTTTGCCTTTCAGTTTCTCTTCCTGTTTGGCGAAGAGTTGTTTGTACTTCTCCTCGAACTCTTTATACTCTTTACGCAATTTCAAGAACTCATCTTGGCTCTTACAATTTCCACCCTTTTCTTTGAATTTTTGATCTTTTGCTTCAAACTCTTCATTCAAAGAAGGTAATTCCCCGAAGATTCCCGAACTACCCATCTTTCCGCATGAACTTGCAAGCATGCTTGCAGCTGCGAATAATACCATGATAATAATGTGTGTTTTCATATTGTTGATTTTTAAGGTTAAACAATCGCTTGCAAATATACAGCGACATGTCCCCTTTTGATATTGCGACAAATAAAAAAAATGCAGTTTACCCTTGCAGAACAGATATAAAGCCTTGGGAATGACTATTTTTTTCTTACCTTTGCAAACTTATGAAGATTGAAGTTTTTTATCCGCTGACATTATGTTTCGTTTCAGGAGTAAGTGCAGGTGTATTGCTGCTTTGTTCTTGGTTGATTAAAAACAGAGATAGCAGTTACAGATTTCGGAAAATCTTCGTCTGCTTGTTATTGCTGCATTCCCTCTGCTTCTTTAATAATTTTTTGGTGGCATGTTTGGCTGATTGCGACAGAAACATAAGCAATAGCATCAATATGCTGCTTATTTCGCTCGACTTTTGGTTGGTAGGAGGCTATGTGATGTTCTGCACCGAATTGATTTGCCCAGGGCGTTTTCCGATGTGGAAACTGCTGATTATACCGTCTCCTTTTGTGATTTATACCCTGATTTTTCTATTCACGAGTTGGCAAACCATATATTGGTTGGATATTTTCACCTCAGTCATCATGGTATCGGTATTTTATATCTTCTTGGAGTTGGCAGTGAAACGCTACACACGCATGTTGGAAGAAAATATCTCCGATTTGGAGAACTTCGATTTATCTTGGATAGTGAGTGTCTTGCGTCTGATGTTGATTTTCGCTATTTTTTGGGTTGTGGAAAGCTTTGCTCAAAAAACATACTTCGTTCACAAAGAAGCAGAATTGAATTTCATAATAGATATACTGTATTGTATCTTTTGCAGTCTTGTAGTATTGCTCGTAACACGCAAACTGATTTATCAGAAGATTTATCTCCCCAAAGCAGAAACAGCGGATTTATTATCGGAAAACGACTTTCGACAGAACAGAACCGCCTACCATGTCAATAAAATAACGCAAAACATAGACAGTATTATTAAAGAGAAGGAGTATTTCCTCGATAAACAACTCACACTCGATTCCTTGGTAACACAAATAGGCACAAACCGCCAGTATATCAGCAATTACATAAACAAAGAGAAACATTCCACGTTCTATGACTACATAAACGCCTTCCGTTTGCAAAGAGCCGTGGAATTATTGGAAGGTTTGAAAACAGGGAACGAAGATTTGAAAACAGCAAACAATCTCTCAATAGATGAAATCTCACAAATGGCAGGCTTTTCCAACTATTCCACCTTTTTCAGAGCCTTCAAGAAAAAATACAACATGAGCCCCAGTAAATACATACAGCGTTTGCAAATCACAGAAAAAGTATTTGACGAAAGGAAATGACCTCTTGTAATGCAGATTTTCGCATTTCAGAACACGGCTCGACAGGTTGCCGTCGGGGAGACTGATGTGTATGGTTCGGTCTTTGGTGTCGTAGCGGTAGTCGGTCGGATTGCTGCCTGTGAAGGGGTTGTAAAGGCTGTCGGGGTGGGTGCTGCTTTCTATGTATGTGTGGTATGTTCGTACGGGACGACCGAGGTTGTCTGTCATGATGCGACCGCTTGTTACTCTTTGCTTTTGTCCTTCCACGCTCTTGTCTTGTTTCTGCTGTATGTGCCTGCCTAAGACAGGACTTTGTTTATAGTAAGAAAAAACAGATTCCACTTATCACGCCACAAATTCCTCCAGCACATTCGATATTGTTGTATCTTCGTTCTTCTTTATACTCTTCTTTGTATATTTACTTTTATTTTTCTTCACTCTGCTTATATCTATAATAGCAAACAAAGAATAGCTGAAACCGGCAAGCATAACGACAAATGCAATATCCCCTCTCTCGCACGCCACAATAGGAGCAATCACACCTCCTTCACTATGTCCGATAAGACCTATTTTCCTCTTATCCACCTTAGGATGCGAAGCCATCAAATCCACAGCCGACATCACATCATTCACGAAATCAAGCGTTGTCGCCGTATTGAGCAACTCCTTCACGTTCTCTGCACCATACCCCCTGTCATCAAATCGCAAAACTGCAAAACCGTTCCTCGTCATATAATGAACGTGCTCCGGTACAGTAAAAAGCCCCCTGTATGGGGACAATACCGCCCAACGCATCATATTCCATATTGTTGCTGAATATCATCAACTGCGTGATATTGATGAAACGACGAAACTTCTTGTTGGGAAAGCGTTCTTTGTTCATCCGTGTACTCTCTGCCAACATTCCTCCATGGTTATTGGGCTTCTTTACTTCTACAAAGCAAAGTGGCAAACCGTTTACAAACAAGGTAATGTCAGGTCGAAACTCATCTTGTCCGTTCTTGCAGGTAAACTCGGCTGTAAAATGGAATGTATTGTTTCCGATATTGTCGAAATCAATTTTACAGGAGATACGGCTTTAAGTCGATTGTAAAAGCCACGTCCGAGGTCATCATCATTCAGTTCCTTACGTATATCTTTCAGTACTTGAAGATATTCACCCTCATGCTCAGGATTCAGTCTTTTGAACTGTTGCTCAAAAATTGGCAGTAGAATATTTGTATCACCGTCATAAACTGTGCCATTCTTATCTTCACTTAACTTACCGAAATAAGTGTATCATATTCGAGTGAGATGAACCATTGCCGGCATCTGTACCCGAGTCGCTTCTGAGAACTGCTTCATATTATTCTCGTTTATAGGTCTGACTATTTGTTACAATCGCAAAGTTAGCAAAAAAAGTTTTCACGAGAAGTTGAAAAGCCGAACTTTTTCATTAGGCACTTGGTCTATTCGGAATGGATCTGATGCCATCTATATGTAAAATTTCTGAAATATTGTATCCACACCATCTTTTCCTTAACCACAAAGCAAGAATGCAAAATCAACAAATCAGCAGAATTTTCGATGTCTTTCGAGGTGATTTTCGATGAAAACGACACTTTCAAAATAACAAGAAGAAAGCCATCGATGAAAAAACGGCGTTTTTTCAGAAGAAAACGAAGTCTTTCGACTCGAAAAACGAAGTTTTAGCACCGCTAACTCTTCGTTTTTTCGGAAAAAGACGGCGTTTTCCGACCACCAAAACGCCGTCTTTTTTCAGTCGTTCTTCGATACATTTATAAACAGCTAAAATACAACACATTGCCAAACCATCGAATACTCGAAAAATTTCCATGCGATAGCTCTCGACGGAAAATTCGCAAACCACGAAGTTAAAAGAATTGAAAATCGTTAATTCAGAGTAATTGTAAAGAAGGTGAAATGACAAAGAATGTGAAGAGGCAAAGAGAGTAATGAAAGTAAAGAGAGTATTTTGCGAACCCGCATAACGCGGATTGAAGAGAATAAGAAGAAAGAATGGTGAAAAGTGCGAACAGGGACGAAAAAATAGCAACTCTATTGTAGGTCTTGCAAAGACAAATGAGGCTTTTAGCCTTGAATTTCTACTATCGTTTCACCTTATTTTATCAACTCTGCCTTATCTTCGTTCATGTCAACATTGGCGAACAATTAGTTCTCATGCAGTTCTTGCGGCATCGCCTTATCCTGTCTGCCATCAATATCACACGACTACCTGATGATTATTTGTTTCATTCTCGCAATGCCATGTCGGGACATTACGCTATTCTTTACTCCCGACAATGTAGCACCTGCATTTTCTTTGAAGTGGTCTTACGAATACCGTGTTTTCGGAGTATCGACTACCTACATATAGTTCAGATGTTTCATAAAAGCGTCATCGACTTTTGAGACGACCAAGAAAAAAAGTTTGGCTTTACATCTACGCATGAATACTTTTTTTTAACTTTGCCATCATAACAAACGGCTGAATGACGAATTGAACTTTGTTTATCGTTCCGCCGGTTCAAACATCGAAACACGAGTCCGAATGAAAAAGCGATTATTATCTGGAATGCTTGCAATGCTTCCTTTGTTTTGTTTCTCGCAAGTAAGCGTTACTTCTGCGAACGGCATGAGGACGGATACTCTTTTGAACAGATATTTTGCGGGAGGAGGCGTTGTGATCTCCAATGCGAGGTTCAACGGGCAACAAACCATCAACAGCAACCAAATCGGAACCTTTGTAAACCCCACGACCCACGGATTGAATATGCCCATAGGGGCAGGTATAGTCATGGTAACGGGAGATTGCAATGATGCGGCAAGCGGTCGATATACGGGAGAAGTAACTTCAAGTGCAGAACCGCCTTCCGATGGAGACACAATCTCGCCTGCACTTGCCGAAGCACTGAAAGAATTTTCCATGGACGCTGCTCCCGGAGTAAGACGTGAGATGTATGATGTCGCCGTGCTGACTTTCGACTTTATTCCGATGGGTGATGAAATTGCATTCAAATATAGTTTTGCCTCCGAGGAGTATCCTCATTACGTATGCAATGTTTACAACGATATATTCGGCTTCTTCCTATCCGGACCTTACGATGAAGCAGGCAATCCCATTACCAATGAAGGCATTATTTACAAAGACGAGAACATAGCCTTGATTCCCGGAACCGATTTGCCCGTCAGCATAAACACGGTGAACCACGGCATTGCCATAGGGAATGTAACGCCGTGCGTTTTGGAAAATTCGCAATACTTCCGCTTGAACGACAACAATAACTGCAAAATGAACGGCTATACGACGGAGTTGGAGACAAAAAAAGTCTCCGTCGTACCGTGCAGAACCTACAAATTGGAATTGGCAATCTGCGACGTGGTCGATAACCGTCTCAGTTCCGCCGTTTATCTCTCTGCAAATTCATTCCGAACAGACGAATTATCTTTGTCAAAACCCCGTGTCGCTCCCAACGAGGAACACCCATATCGCTTTATCAAGGGGTGTTCGTACTATGATATTTCGATGTACCTCAACCGCCCTGCCTTAGCGGATGAAACTCATGCTTTGGTATTTCACGGAGGCACCGCAGAAGAGGGTGTGGACTATACTTTATCCGACCTGAACGGCAATCCTGTCGGCAATATGCTTACCTTCAACGAAGGAGATACTTCTGCAACTTTGCGTATCAACTTTGTGAAGAATGAAAACGATGTTCCGGGAGAGATAAAAACGCTTATCATCATGACAGAAGACATAACCGACTGTGCCATCAGGGATACCTTGGTTTTGGAAGTGGCGACTCCATATCCTCTTACACACACGTTATACAGGCAAAGCCCGAATGGTTGGACGGAATTTGCGGACACCATCGTCTATTGTGAAGAGATATTGCCTGTGAACGAGAAAATCAAAATAGAAGTCGCAGGGCAACAGGGGGAAGTCACCTATCGATGGTCGCTCGGCAGCCATACCGATGAGGCAGAGAACACGATTAACACCACGGAAGCCCAAGTTGTTTACGTGAATGCCTCCGATGCTTGCGGCAGAGAGACGAGAGACACCATTCATTTCGTAATCAGTTCTCTTTCAACGACGGCAAGTGCCGATAAGGAAGACATCTGCATAGGCAATGAAGTCATTCTGACAACCGATGATGCGGTAGGATATGTTTGGACTTCGGAACCTTACGACGAAAGCCTTGCCTGCAATTCCGATGTAAGGCAACCGCACGTCTCTCCCACCGGAACGACAACATACACCGTTGAAGCAACGAATCAATACGGTTGCAAGGCCGTTGCGAATGTGCGGATTAAAGTAATTCCTTCCGTTGTTGCGACAATGAAGCTCACACCAGAGAAAACGACAACGGCAAATCCCGATATAAAGTTCCTTGATTTGACAACCGATTCCTATTCGCGGATATGGGATTTCGGAGACGGTCAAAGCTCGACAGCCTCCTCGGGTATTGTCTCTTACTCCGGCGATGACACTGCAACGTATCGAATCATGCTTATTGCATTCAATTCCGCAAATTGTCCCGACACGACCTACGGAACCGTTCATATAGCTTCCGAGTTCACCATTTGGTTGCCGAATTCCTTCACTCCTGCTTCCGGCGATGCCAATGCTTTCTTCGGACCTGTCTTTTCGTCCGACACAGAATACGAATTGAGCATTTTCTCACGCAACGGAGATAAAGTCTTCCGGTCAAGCCCGAGACAAAGACAGTGGGACGGAAGAATAAACGACACGGATTATGCTCCCGACGGCGTATATGTTTATATGCTTATGTACAAGGACGGAAACGGTTTGTTGAAAAGGAAAACGGGAACGGTAAATCTTATGCTGGATACCAAATAAAGAAAATACGATACAATGAAATTCTCGATTACAAGGCTTGAAACTACTGCCTCCACGCAGAATGCTTTGATGGAATGTGCGGAAAAAGAAAATCTTCCAGAAGGAAGCGTATTCATTTGCAAGAACCAGTACGCCGGTAAGGGACAGGGAACGAACAAATGGGAGAGCGAAGACGGTGAAAACCTGACTTTCTCTCTTCTTTTGAAGCCTTCGTTCCTGCCTATAAGCTGTCAATTCGACCTTATGCAGGCTTTGTCTCTTGCGATAAAAGATTTCGTCGGAGAATACGTCGGCAACAAGGTACGGATAAAGTGGCCCAACGATATATATGTGGGCAAGGATAAAATATGCGGCTGTCTGCTGCAATACAAAGTGGTGGGAAATACGGCTGATGCGGCTTATTGCGGAATAGGAATAAACATCAATCAGGAGAAATTCTCCTTTGCCCCCAATCCCACTTCTTTATATCTGCAAACAGGCAAAAAATACGATTTGGAAAAGATGTTCGACGAGCTTCTCCAAGCCGTTGCAAGGCGTTATGAGGAACTCCGCAGAGGTGAAATCGGCAAAATAAAAGCCGAATACCTCGAATACCTGCTCTATAAGGACATTCCGGCAGAATATATCTATAAAGGCAAAACCATAAAAGCCACCATAAAAGATGTCGATTCCTACGGACATCTTATCCTGCGGCAGGACAACGGCGAAATGCTTAACGTCGAGTTGAAAGAATTGGTCTTCACACACAGGGAAGCATAAAGCCGCCCACCTCATCAAGCCACCGAAACACAAAAAAAGCATGGTTTGACCATGCTTTTTTGCCAATCGAAACAGCGGATACGCCTGTTCCATCTTTTCTTTCTTTATTCCACTTTCAAACCTTCCGACAACCCTTCATCGAAGTACTTTATCCATGCGTTGTATGTGTCCTGTGCCGACTGCATCGTACCTATAAGAAACCCCGGAGTATTCTTAAACTCCGACAATCCCCGATAATAGCACATCTTATGCTTGTTATCTATCACGAAAGGCATGATGTCATGCCGCAGACACTCGCGAAAGAGAATCAAACGTCCCACTCTGCCGTTGCCGTCTTGGAAAGGGTGTATGCGTTCAAAACGCCAATGATATTCGGCAAGCGTCCGTATCGTTATTTCTTTTTGAGTGGCATACCATCGGGACAATGCCTGCATTTTCTCAGCCACATCGGCAGGACGACAGGTCTCCCGTCCTCCGACTTCATTTGCCAACCGCTTCCAATCGCCGACATCGAAGTATGGCTTCTGTACATCGGCGGTTCCGGTCTTCAATATACGATGGAATTCCTTGATTATATCGTTCGACAAGGCTTGTCCGATCATATTCAAAAGGTAATCGAATGCAATAAAGTGGTTGGAAGTCTCTATGATGTCGTCGACCGGCACCGCGTCTTGGTCTTTGAAACCTATCATACGGGTTTCAAAGATGTAGCGTGTCTGTTCCTCCGTGAGTTTGCTTCCCTCTATACGATTGGAATTATAAGCCAGCTGCACCTGTGTCTTATGATACAAGCCGCCTTTGCGATGCGATTGCTGCTCATCTGCGAGAAACGCTGTCAACTTATTCATTGCAACAGTTGTGTTTGCATTTCGACCGAATCTTTGCCCCTGTAATCCGACACTTTTTCCACTTGCTTATTCCTTGGCTTCAAAGAGTTCGACGGGAAGGAAGTTCGCTATCAGGTTGTCGGTGTTCGTGATTGCTTTCGTGGTGAATGAAAGGGTAGGTATTTCGCTTTTCTTTATCAGATTTTGAGCCACGGCTCCTATGTAGCTGTCCGTGAGGCTCAACTCTTGGTGCGTCATTATCATCATGAGGTCTGCCTTGACCTTGTTGCCGTGTTCGAGTATTACTTCTTCGACAGGTCTGTCATCTTCCGTATATGCCTGTGCCGAGACCTTCACTCCCTCCTGCTCTATTATCCATTTGGCTTTGTCCAACTTCTTCACCAAGCGTGAGGAGGCGAGCTTGGTGCCTTTCTTCACCACTCCGACCAAATGAACGGTCGAACGGTAGTATTTTGCCCACGATATTGCAGCGTTGATTTTCTCCAATGTCTGCTTGGTCAGGTCAATTGGCAAAAGAATGTTGGCGAATTGTCCCGATAATATCTGGTTTTCGCCCACTGTTATGACGGGACAAGGGGCTGTCGCTATGATGTGCATTGTCAAAGGACCGATGAAATGGAAGGCACTGACCGCCGAAGACATCTTCCCCATGACTATGTATTGTGCTTTCAGTATCTCGGCTTGTTCCAATATGACTTCCGCCGGTTCTCCCTGCTCCACAATGCAATGTATCTTCATTTCGTTTTTTGCCGAAGCCTCGACGGCTGCTTCTTTCAGCTTGTTCTCCACCATGCGGCGTTCTTCGCGTTGTTGTTTCTCGCTTCTGAATAACTCAGTCAGAAAGTTGGTGGAACGTATGACCGAAAGGAGATGGATTTCTCCCTTGATGAATTGTGCGACCTTCATTGCCTCTTGAAGGGCTGCCTTTGCCTTGGGGCCGAAATCGTAAGGCACGAGAACGGTCGGGGTTTTCTGTTGAATCATTTCTTCCATAATATCGCTCTTTTTGCTGTTTCAGTGTTTGTATATCTCATTAAACGGTTGACGAAGGCTGAACGAACGTGCCAAGGTCTGCTCATCGGCGTACTCTATGCTGTCCCCCATGGATATTCCGCGGGAAACGGCTGATATTTCAACGTTTTCATTCTCCAAAAGTTTGTTTATGTAAAACGCCGTGGTATCTCCCTCCATAGTGGTGGGCAATGCGAGTATCACTTCCTCGGGTCGTTCGTTTCGGACGCGGACGAGGAGTTGTTCGATTTTTATATCCTGCACGCTTATGCCCTCCATGGGCGAGATGACTCCGCCAAGCACATGATAAAGCCCCTTGTAGTAACCCGTGTTCTCTATTGCCATGACATCCTTTATGGTCTCGACAACGCAGATGAGCTTCTCATTGCGGTTTTTGTCCTCGCAGATTGCACAAACAGGGGTATCGGAAAGGTTATTGCACCGTTGGCAATGATATATACGGTCTTTCAGTTCCACCATGCTTCGAGCCATCTGCTCCACTTCCTCCCTGCTGCGTTTCAACAACCATAGGGCAAACCTCAAAGCCGTCTTCTCTCCCACCCCGGGCAGTTTCGACAACTCGTTGACCGCTTTCTCCAACACCGATGATGAATATTCCATATTTTTCTTACCTTTGCTCCCGTTTTTTCTTTGGCAAAGATAAGTATTTTCGGCAAAACGAAAGTTGTGCGGAAGTGGTGATTTTGCGATTTGTCGAAGAGAAAAAAACAAACGCCCTTTCACGAAAACGGAACGACGAAATAAAAATTTGAAACGGCATTTCGTCGAGATAGAACGGCGTTTCGTTTGAATGGGAATACTTTTACGGATAATCAGATAGTTACAACAATGGAACAAATCATCTTTTGGGTCTTCGTTGCCTACACCCTGCTGCTTTTCGGCATTACATTCATAACGGCGAGAAAGGCAGACAGCGGTTCTTTTTTTGCAGGCAACAAAAAGAGTCCGTGGTTCGTGGTTGCTTACGGGGCAATCGGGGCAAGCCTAAGCGGGGTTACTTTCATGTCCGTGCCGGGCTGGGTGGAGCAAAGACAGTTCACCTACATGCTTACGGTACTCGGTTACCTCTTGGGCTACGTTCTTATTGCGTTCGTGCTGCTTCCGCTCTATTACAGGCTCAACCTGATTTCCATTTACGAATACCTGAAACAACGCTTCGGCACAGCTTCTCACAGAACAGGCTCATTCTTCTTCATACTTTCGAGAACCCTCGGAGCGAGTCTTCGCATGTTCATCGTCATTTGGGTACTGTATGAATTCGTATTCTCGCAATGGGGCATGTCATTCCCTCTTACGGTGCTGCTGTTCCTCGCCTTGATACTGCTGTTCACCATGAGAGGGGGCGTGAAGACGATAGTGTGGACGGACACGCTGCAAACAACCTGCATGTTGGCTGCCTTGGTCATCAGCTTCGTGTTAGTGGGCAGACAAATGGGGCTTTCAGGCGGCGAACTCGTCAAAAACATAGCGGCAAGCGACTACTTCACCTTCGTGAACACAGACTCTTCGAGCCGTCTGTGCTGGTGGAAACAACTCTTGGGCGGCATGTTCATCACAATCTCCATGACGGGATTGGATCAGGAGATGATGCAGAAGAATTTGAGCTGTCGCAACCTGCGTTCGGCACAAAAGAACATGCTGTGCTTTGCAATCGTTCTGCCGGTCGTCAACTTCCTTTTCTTATGTTTGGGCAGTGCCTTGTATATCTTTGCGAAGAAAGAAGGCATATCGGCAAGCGGAGACGAGCTTTTCCCCTATATAGCACTCCACAGCCTCACACCCTTTGCAGCCGTGGTGTTCATCATCGGTTTGATTTCGGCTTTGTTCCCCTCTTCCGACGGAGCATTGACATCATTGACCACATCGTTTTGCATAGACCAGATAGGATTGGAAGAGAAAAAGGATTGGAGCGAGAAGAAAAAGAAAAGAGTGAGACACATCGTACACGCAGGCTTCGCATTGCTCTTTGTCGGCATAATCATCTTCTATTCCGAACATCGCAACAAGTACCTCATCGACACACTTTACCAGATTGCCTCCATAACCTACGGCCCCTTGCTCGGCTTGTTTGCTTTCGGAATATTCACCAAGCGTGCGGTCAGAGACAAGGCTGTGCCTTACGTCTGCATTGCGGCACCTGTGATTTGCTTCGTGCTGAATGCAAACTCCCAAGCATGGTTCGGATATAGCTTCGACTTCGAGTTGTTGGTGCTTAACGCCATTATGACCTTTGCAGGTCTGCTTGCCATCAGTCGTAAAGCCGAAAAGGCATAAGCGTACGCCGAAAACAGAACACAAAAAGCAAAAAAAGAAAACTCCCGAAGCCGTCAAAACCTCGGGAGCTTTCTTTTTTCTTTATGGGAATTATAATTTGGCAGGCAAAACCTCCACCATCTCGACATGAAACACCAAAAGGCTTCCCGCAGGAATACCGTTACCGCCTTGATTGCCGTATCCCAAATCCGGACTTATCCAAAAATCATAAACCGCACCGGCGTTCATCATCTTCAAACCCTCCGTCATTCCGGGAATCAAGTTGGTCATTGCGAAGATTACAGGTTCTCCGTCCCTTTCAAAGGTGTTTTCCAACGGTTTGGACACCTTTCCGTCCTTGCCGAGCAAAGATAAGGAGTATTGTATTCTCACTCTGTCATTCGGATTCGAAGGTTTAACGCCCTTTCCTTCCTTTACGACCTTATATTGCAAGCCCGAAGCCGTTGTCTTCACTCCTTGTGCCGACTTGTTTTCGGCAAGGAACTTCTCGGCTGCCTGACGGAAAGGAACAGCGTCCTGCTGCATCTTGGTCTGTTGCTTTTCCATCATCTTGCTTTGGTACTTACGCATTATATCCTGCATTTGGCTTTCAGGCATCATGCCGTTCGTATCGCCGGAATAAGCCTGCTGATACGCTCTTGCGAAGATTGCGGGGTTCAATTCCAAACCCTGATTCTTCATACCCATTCCTTCGTATATTCCAAGCACGTATGCTGCGGAATCTTCCAAGGTCTTCAACTCGCCCATATCGACATGTTGGGTCTTTTGCGAGCAAGCGACGAATGAAAACATGCCTGCACTCACGGCAAGCAAACTTACAAACAATGATACTCTCTTCATCTGAATTTTATCTTTATATGGTTCTTCATTTTCGGCGGCAAAATTATGAAATAATCGACAATCACCGCATTAAATCGGCAGGAAATATCCTTGAAACGCCGATTTGTTATATCTTTGCAGCCCGAACGCCAATCCGAACAAGTCGGATTGCAAATTCAAAAGGTAAGCAACTTAACCGGATTCAGGAAAATGAAGAACAAGTATATCGATTTGATAGAGCAAACATTCGAATTCCCGCAAGAGGAGTTCGATGTGGAAGAAAACGAATTGACTTTCCATGATATACCTCTCATGGACATCATCAAGCAATACGGAACCCCTTTGAAGATTACCTACCTCCCCAAGATAAGTTCCCAAATCCAAAAGGCGAAACGTCTGTTCAACGTGGCAATAGCAAAGACGGATTACAAGGGTTCCTATAATTATTGTTACTGTACGAAAAGCTCTCATTTCTCTTTTGTGTTGGACGAGGTGATTAAGAATGACGTCCACTTGGAAACCTCTTCGGCTTTCGACATAAATATAATCAACGAACTGTTCGAGCAGGGCAAGGTCGGCAAAGACCAATATATATTATGCAACGGCTTCAAGCGTCCGCAGTATATCGAGAACATTGCGGAATTGGTGGCAAACGGTTTCACCAACGTGATACCCATCATAGACAACATAGAGGAAATCGACCTGTTGGACGAGAACGTGAAAACACAATGTAATGTCGGCATACGCATTGCCTCGGAGGAAGAACCCATGTTCGACTTCTATACTTCCCGTTTGGGCATTCGCTACAACTGCATAGTGGATTTCTACAAGCAAAAGATTGCTTCCAATCCCAAGTTCAAGTTGAAGATGTTGCATTTCTTCATCAACACCGGCATAAAGGACTCCGCATACTATTGGAACGAGCTTCAAAAGTGCGTAAACGTCTATTGCGAATTGAAAAAGGTTTGTCCGGATTTGAATTCCTTGGACATAGGCGGAGGATTTCCGATAAAGAACTCCTTGGGCTTCGAATACGATTATGATTACATGGCAGAGGAGATACTTGCACAGATAAAGGATATATGCAACAAGCAAGGCATAGAAGAGCCTGACATCTTCACCGAGTTCGGTTCTTTCACCGTCGGAGAGGCAGGCTGCATTCTTTACAGCATCATAGACCAGAAGAGACAGAACGACCGAGAACTCTGGTATATGATAGACTCTTCTTTCATCACGACGCTACCCGACACTTGGGGAATAGGACAAAGGTTCATTCTTCTGCCGATCAACAAATGGGATAACGAGTATCAGAGAGTGTTCCTCGGCGGTTTGACCTGTGACAGTCAGGATTACTACTCGGCAGAGACACATTCCAACGCCGTCTTCCTACCGAAATACTCCAATGACGAAGAAGAACCGCTCTATATCGGCTTCTTCCACACCGGAGCCTATCAGGAAAGCCTCGCAGGCTACGGAGGAATACAGCATTGTCTCATTCCGCAACCAAAACACATCATTTTGGACAAAGACGAGAACGGAGAATGGACGACGAAACTCTTCGCCAAGGAGCAAAGCCATAAGTCCATGTTGAAAATTCTCGGTTACTGAAAACCAACACACCATGACAACAGGAATGAAATGCCGTTTCGTCGGGATAGAACGGCGTTTCGTGAAATTCTTACGGCGACCGCTTGTCCCGAAGCGGCGTATTCCTACGGGGATACTCTGTTTTCACGACTTCCGTAGAGGTGTATTGTCGGGAGTTACTATGGTTTTATTATTCCTTTTCGTTTGCCCGAATCATGTTTCGGCACAGAAGAACAATCCTCTTGACTTCGATGTATGTGCGGAAGAGGTGAGCGATGAAGCGAAGGAACGTTTCAACAAGGCTTTTTCTGCATATCGCAAAGGCGATTACGCCAAAAGCACAGGCATTTTGAAAACCCTGACCGAGGAAGAACCGGACTTCGCCAGCCCTTACTTTCTTCTCGGCATTATCGGCGTGAGTACGGACAGGCCGAAGATGATAGAGAAGTACATGAACGAAGTTGCAAGGCTTTGTCCGCAATACAGCCACCCCCTTTTCCATTATCACTTGGGCGTTGTTGAGTACAGCAACGAACATTACGCCGTAGCAGTGGCTCATTTCGAGCAATTTCTCAACTTGAGCGAAGAAGAGGAGATTTATTCCGACCTCCAAACGGAAGCCATCAACTATATACAATGGTGCGAGTTCCTTGCCGATGCGACAGAGAAGCATTTCCCATTCACCCCGAAGAAAGTTGATGGGGTTTCAAGCAAAAACGATGAACGTTATCCCTGCATAAGCCTCGACGGCAAGCAGATTTATTTCGAAAGGAAGGTTGCCATAAGACAGAACAACGATGATGGGTTTTACAAGAAAACAGAATTCGTTACAAAGAGAGTGCTTTGCCTTGCGGAGATGAACGAAGAGGAGGAGTTCGACGAGGGTTTCCCTTTGGAAGAAGCCTTTGCCAAAGAAGGCATTGTCGGGAGGGTGAGCATGACTTGCGACAAGAGGTTCATGTACTTTGCAAAACCTTCGCAGGAAAGAGCATACGAAACGGACATTTTCTATTGCGAGAAAACCGACGAACATTGGAGCGAAGCCCGCAAGCTCGGCAATGCGGTGAATGGCAAAGGAAGCAATGAATTATCGCCCTGCATATCGCCGGACGGCAATACGCTTTACTTTGCATCGAACAGAGAGGGCGGTTTCGGGGGCTATGATATTTATATAAGCCGCAAAGACAAAAACGGGAATTGGAGTCAAGCCGTCAATGCAGGCAGACGCATAAACAGCCCGGGCGATGAGACGAACCCGTTCATACATGCGGACAACCATAACCTGTATTTCTCCTCCGACGGTTGGAAAACGATTGGCGGAAAAGACCTTTTCCACTTGGATTTGGAGGATATAAAGATGAAGCAACCGCAAAACCTCCGGTCGGACATCAATACGGAGAGCGATGAGACAGAGATATACCTTCTCGCCGACGGGAAGACGGCTTACGCAAGCGTGTTCGATTCGACGGAACGCAATTATGATATATGCACCTACCCTCTGCCAAGCGAAGCATGGGCGGAAAGCGTCCGCATTTTGGAAGGCAGGGTCGATGTTGCGGACAGCGAAGAGAAGCATTGCCGCATAAAGATATATGCAATCGGTCGCAAAACAGAGACAGGCTACGAAACAAATCCCGCAAACGGTGCATTCACCCTCGCATTGGTCGATGGGGAAGATTATTTGTTGAAAATAGAAAAAGAAGGCTACGCCTACTGTTCACGATACATCACAGCAAAGGACACGGAAAAGCGAATGGAACTGACATTGCGGCAAATGCAGACAGGGGAAAGCTACCCGCTGAACGATGTAAGCCTGAACGAAAAGAACCAACCGACGGAAGAGAGCCGCGAAATACTGAAAGATTTCACCGAATACATGAAATCCAATCCGCGATTGAGAATAGAAATCACGGCACCTGCGGGACAAGCCGCCGTGATAACGAACTACCTTATGAAAAGCGGCATAAGAGAAGACCGTCTCAAAGCCTCCGCACAAGAAAGCGAAGAGGTCATGTACCGGTTGCAATAACAACGCATGTCAATCTTATTACCCTCCCGTAAGACAACTCACTTATGACAGGACAATGAAAAACACCTTCACAAACAGCAAAGAAACATCTAAAGAAAAGCAACCTAAGAACATCAAAGTCCAGTATCTGAGAGCTATTGCCATCATAGCGGTTGTTCTTATTCATACATGCCCGTCCGGAAGTCTGCAAGTTATATGCAGACCGTTCATCAACTTTGCCGTAGCGACATTCCTGTTTCTATCCGGCTACTTAACGAAGAGTGAAATCGAAAATCGGCAAACATTCTTCAAGAAAAGAATCATAAGGGTTATCATTCCATACGCTATTTGGACTTTTCTTTATACCGCAGCAAGCCATATCAAAAACCCTGCTGCCATACCTGTCTTCACGATTAAGAATTTGCTAACGGCAAACGCTGCTGCAATGATGTATTACATATTCGTGTATATCCAATTTGTGCTGCTTACTCCTTTACTTGGAAAACTCGCCAAATCAAAATACCGATGGATTGGTTGGTGTGTGGCTCCGATATCGGTGATGTTAAAGTATTATTGGGTATTCTGTGGCGTAGAACCCGACCCTATCGTAAATCTTATTTGGGGTGATGCCTGTTTGGGTTGGTTCACATTTTATTACCTCGGTTTGGTTTTAGGCAACAAAATCATTGAAAGGGACTATAAGTTGTCGAAACTATTCGTGATTTACATTATTTCCATCATACTTCAAATGCTCGAAGGCTATGTGTGGCTGCAATACGGGCAAGCAAATTGCGGAACCCAAATCAAGTTATCCTCGATCCTGACAAGCTCGATATTCTTATTGATGGCATATACATACATTAAAGGAAACAGTCGGCAAAAAGAAACCTTCGAAGATTGTTCATTATTGCTTCTGATAGGAAACCATTCGTTCGGAATTTATTTGTGCCATATAATGTTCATGAGGATACTATCGTTTGTCCCTTACTACCGTGAAATTCCTTACGTCCTTAATTCCACCATTGTTCTTTTTATCAGCTTGGCATTCGTTTATTATGGAAACAAGCTTTGCGGCAAGAGATTGAGCAAATATTTCGGTTTCGTGTAATACAAAACCCGACAAAGCATTATGCTTCGGTTGTCGCAGTAGCTGAGAATGACACATATTATATGGCAGTAGCTCGGCGAACGTGTGTCCGACGGATTTAATTGCTTTTGCAAGCGACAAGAGTTCTGCCATACATGCTTGCCGGTGGTATTTTGGAATTACCCACGTCTATCGGATATTATTTCATCGACCTCACATTATCAATAAATAACCATTACACTTCCTCTCAAAACGTGCTGCTTATCCGGCGTATGAATACTGTGGTATGTTACCATATAAATATATGTACCTTGCTGAACGTACTCTCCTTTATACTTTCCATCCCAAAACTCATCCGGTTTCGTTGTCTCAAATACTATGCCGCCATATCTGTTCAGTATCTTCACCTCATCTATTACAACAGTTTCGTTTTCCGAATAGATAGTAAACAGTCTGTTAAATCTATCGGTTGGTGTAAATGCGTTCGGAATAAATACTTTTGCCTCTCTATCCACTTCCAAACTCAACACCACTATACTGTCACAACCGTATTCCGTACTTAGATATTGAGCATATATTCCCTGTTCTGTTTCAAAGAAACCGTTTTTATCGTAAACCTCACCGTCCTTGATGATTTTGTAAATGGTATCTTGATAAACCGGTGCTACATTCAAAGATAGTACGATTATACTGTCACAACCATACATTGTTTGCAATTCTCTCACATATTCTCCCGTTTGCGAAGCATTAAAATTATTTTCCGCATAAGTTTCACCTTCGCATATCACAGCCTTTATAGTATCTGTTATCTTATCAGTTACACTTAGATTCAATGTAACAATACTATCACAACCATATATGGTATGATATTGTCTTGTATGAAACCCGGGTGCATCAACAGAAAAACCGAAATCATTATAGATTTCTCCACTGCATATACGGGCACTTATCGTATCATTATAAGAGTTGTTAACCCGCAGATTAAGCACCTTTATGCTATCGCAACCTCCGACCGTTGTAAACAATCTCTCGTAACGTCCTTGTTCCGTTTCATTGAAACCGTAGTTCGTATAGGTTTCACCTTCGCATATTACAGCATAAACACTGTCTTTATATGGGTTATTAACGATAAGATTGAGAGTTATGATACTATCGCAACCCTCTACCGAGGTTAATGTATGTGTGTAAGTTCCGGTTTGTGTAAGATTGGTTCCATAGAAATCATAATCCAAACCTTGACAAGTTGTCTCGAAAATGGTGTCATTGTAATACACAGTTTCCAATATGAGTGTTATCGTGCTATCGCAATTATTGGCAGTTCTGTAACTTACCTGATAAGTTCCCTGTGTTGAGACGTTGAAGTTTTCATCGGAATAAGTATCTCCGTAACATATTCTTCGATATATGGTATCTTCATAAATCGGATAGACAAAAAGGTGTAACTCCACTATGCTGTCGCAACCATATTCGCTATGCAGAGTATCTTTATATATACCTGTCTCCGTAAGAATACGGTCTCCGAAAAGATATTCCTCCCCTTGGCATATTTCCATTGTAGATGTCAATTCGTAGTGTTGTCTCAATTTCAAATCCAATACAAGAATGCTATCGCAACCAAGTGCGGAAGTAAGAACGTTGGTGTAAATACCTTCGCTACTTTCATTAAATCCATGTTCAGTATATCTTTCGCCCTCGCATATATTTCCGTATATAGTATCCATATATGTCGGGTTAACCGTCAAAATGACTGTTTTGGCACTATCGCAGCCGGATGAACTTTCTATGACATCTCTATATCTTCCGCTTTCCCACGCCACCAAATTATCATAACCTTGCAATCTGAATGTATCTCCTTGGCAAATATTGGCAACCATCAATTCATCATAAGTCGGATTCACTGCCAAATTCAAGACGAACAAACTATCGCAACCATGGCATGATGTATGACTGCTTATTATAAAAGTACCCGGGTAAGTCAACCAGAATCCATGGTCAATATAGGTTTCTCCTTCACAAATTTCTTTGTTCAACGGTATCGTATAAGTCGGCCATACTGTAAGAATAAGCGTTACCACACTATCACAACCATAAACAGATTGCAAATTCCGGACATATACCCCTGAACTATCCGCATTAAAGCCATGCAAAGTATAAGGTATATTATCACATGTCTCTGCATATATAGTATCACTGTAATTTTCATGTACGGTCAAATTCAGCACAACCACACTGTCGCAACCCCAAACAGACTGCAAACTATCTACATATACACCTGTGCGACTTTCATTGAAACCATACAAATCATAGACCTGTCCTTCGCATATATCTGCATATATGGTATCCAAGAAGGATATAACCTTTAAGTTCAATCTTACTATACTATCACAACCATGCTCCGAATACAAATGCTGAGTATAAACACCGGTAGTTTGCTCATTAAAACCATTCCTATCATAAGTTGCCCCTATACAAATGGAATCTACAATCAGAGTATCATACACAGGATTGACAATCAAATTCAATCTGAACAAACTGTCGCAACCATGTATGCTTTGCCCGCTATGAGTATATAAGCCTGCACTTGATTCTTCAAAGCCATAATCATTATATATGCTTCCATCACAAATCTCGGCTGTTATCGTTGTATCGTAAACAGGATTAACAGTAAGTACAAGGGTAAACAGACTGTCGCAACCATATCGGCTGGTGTCTGTATGAGTATACGTGCCTGCCGTTGTTTCGTTGAAGCCGTAAAGAGTGTAACTCTCGCCTTGACAGATGGCTGCTTGTACAGTATCATCATACGTCGGGTGAACGACAAGATTAAGAACAACGATACTGTCCGCTCCATGGATTGTCTGCAAACGCTGATAATACGTGCCGGTTATATTCGTATCAAAGCCGTGTTCGGTGTATCGCTCATTTGCACAAATCTCTGCGTTAAATTCCGTGCGTACATGCTGGTGTACAACAAGATTAAGAATAAAGATACTATCGCAACCATTGACTGTTTGCAAAGTATCGTAATACACGCCTTGTTCTGTCAATGCCATACTATGAAAATCATAAACTTGATCTTCTATTATCGCTGTATCTATTGTCGTACTGTAAACAGGATTAACAGTCAGTACGAGGGTAAACAGACTATCGCAACCATATCGGCTGGTGTCTGTATGAGTATACGTGCCTGCCGTTGTTTCGTTGAAGCCGTAAAGAGTGTAACTCTCGCCTTGACAGATGGCTGCTTGTACAGTATCATCATACGTCGGGTGAACGACAAGATTAAGAACAACGATACTGTCCGCTCCATGGATTGTCTGCAAACGCTGATAATACGTGCCGGTTATATTCGTATCAAAGCCGTGTTCGGTGTATCGCTCATTTGCACAAATCTCTGCGTTAAATTCCGTGCGTACATGCTGGTGTACAACAAGATTAAGAATAAAGATACTATCGCAACCATTGACGGTTTGCAAGGTATCGTAATACACGCCTTGTTCCGCCAATCTTCTGCCGTTAAAAACATAATCGTTATCCTCTATAATTTCCGCACTTATCGTTGTATCGTAAACAGGATTAACAGTCAGTACGAGGGTAAACAGACTGTCGCAACCATATCGGCTGGTGTCTGCATGAGTATATGTGCCTGCCGTTGTTTCGTTGAAGCCGTAAAGAGTGTAACTCTCGCCTTGACAGA
>ERZ1026860.210-NODE-210-length-45042-cov-57.141863_pt1 | contig 45042 bp, 32 predicted proteins | sample MGYA00380160_ERZ1026860 | MGnify/ENA primary metagenome ERZ1026860 (study PRJEB33269, sample SAMEA4719796) | human gut metagenome | biome: human-associated habitat; feature: organic feature; material: feces | place: Cameroon | collected 2013-10 ... | reverse complement strand
AGAACGACTTCAACGCCAACACCGAAGACCACTCCGACAACCTCGACAAGAACACAGAGGAGTTCTTTTAATGAATATGCCGCCTCTACCAAATGAGGTGACAACTGAATATGAAAAGAGGGTGACCTTTCCGGTCATCCTCTTTTTATGTGACAGAAAACGTACAGCAGAAGGCCTTAGTGTGTACCAAATGGACTAAGACCTCATTCACACATCGGCTTGACCATTGATGTCTCATGATGAGACTTCCAGTTTCATTCAGGACACCCAACGATGACTTTTTCAAGTGCGTTCATAGTTTCCTATATACAAAATCCCTCCTCTTTTGAATGTTTTATTTATTTTTGCATATCGGACTATAAACAGATAAGCAGATATGGCATTGGACATAGGAAAACAGGCAGTCGGAGGAGGACGTGAAGCAGAATGACAATCATCACCCTTTTGATTTCTTTGTTGACCGTCAGTTCGGCGGTCAAGCCTCTTTCACCGGATAACCAGACCTTGCTGAATGAGATTGTCAATAAGTTCGACAGTCTGGAGGTCTATGAGAACCGTAAATTAGCGGAAATCAGGATGAAGAAGGATGCGTGCGAAAAGCTTGAGGGACGCGAACAGATGGAAGCGTGGCTGGATGTGGCATACGATTACAGCTACTTCGATTCCGACTCCACTATCGCGACCCTTGAGCATGTTAAACAATTGGCATCTGACGCATCCGACAATTATATGGCGGTCAAGACGGCTGTCCGTATCTCACGAATTTTGACGACTCTCGGATACTATAAGGAAAGCAGCGACATAATCGAATCCATAGACAGGAAATCCATCCCCAAGACACTCCTTTTCGAATATTTCGAAGCTCAGGAGTTTCTTTGTTATGAGCTTTTCCACGTTGACGGTTCACGACTCGAATTTCAGGATATGTACGAGGGGAAGTACCGATCATATATGGATTCGGTCATTTTTTACGCACCGGAGAATTCTGAATACGGGCTGCGCTCCCGGGAAAAGAAGGATCTGATGCTCAATGACTATGACAATGCAATGCAGTGCAACCTCAAAAGAATGGAACTCGCAACGAAAGGCTCAATAGCCGAGTCGTTCGTCTTCTACGAAAGGAATCTGATATATGAGAAAATGGGCGGGCATGATGAGGAACGCCTGTATTGTCTTTTGAGGGCGGCCATCATTGACCTGGAAAACTCCAATCAGGATGTCGCCGCATTCACCAGAATCGCATATATGCTGCGAAACTCCGTGGATGCCAGGATTCTTGATAAGTTTTCCGATTATTCCTACTCTTCGATGCTCAAGTTCCGCTCCAGGACACGAAGGATTTTGGGAATGGACGTAATTGTGGAGACGGACAGGCTGCTGCGCCAGCAGATTTTGAAGCAAAAAAGGCAACTTACGCTGAGTCTGCTGCTCCTTTCTGCCCTTGCAATGCTTCTTGCCGCAGTCTTATGCTATACGGTTGCACTCATACGGAAGGGCAGAATTCTTACTCTCCGGCTGGAGCGTTCCAATCGCATTTCCAACGGTTACATAGCCAGTTTCTTCCAGCTCTATTCCTCCTACATCAACCGGCTCCTCGCTTTCCGCGGTCGCATTAACACCAGCCTCAGACGTGGCGACACCGACTATGTAATAGAGCTTACTAATCCGTCCCGCGACATAACAAACGAAGAACTCAGGCATATGTACGACAGTTTCGATTCAGCATTTCTCGACATATTTCCGACTTTTGTGGAAGATTTCAACTCCCTTTTGAAACCGGAGTGCCACATTGTTCTCAAGGATCGCGAGAAACTGAATACGGAGTTGAGGATATTCGCAATGATAAAGCTCGGGGTAACAGAAAGCGCAAGGATTTCTGAACTTCTGCACTACTCCATAAAGACTGTTTATAACAAACGATCCGGTATAAACCCGAAGCTCGCCATTCCGAAAGAAAAGTTCGAAAAAATGCTCAGAGAGCTGTAAATATCGCTAAAAAATGACAAAAATACATTTCCCTGGTTCGACTTGTTCGAATCGGGGAATGTTTTGATATTCAATAAAATAACATTTCTCTAGACCTACTTGGATTTCCTTTGCAGGAATTGCGGCGGAAAATGTGCTGTAATATATCGATTTAGTTTATACTTTTGCGGCGTGCACAATTATGGGACAAGCCGGATAATCCGGAGTTTCCAACAAGAAAAAAGCTAATAAACCATGTCATTCACGAAAGTAATGCAAACAGCAGTCGCGGCGCTCGTCGCCTTTCTCATCGCGGGATGTTCACCAAGTAATGAAATCCCTGTCAATCCTTCCGTGTCGGCTCCGACACGTGTAATGTTTAAGGAAAACGTAAATGTGTACCTTAAAGGTGTCGGCTCAGGCACGAGTTTCACCGTCGATTTCGGTGACGGCACCACAGTGGAGGCTGTAACTCCTTCCGCAGCAGTTCACGCCTATTCAGAAAGTGCAGACTGGAAGATAAACGTATCGTCTGAGGCTTTGGACGAAGACTTCAGCAAAACAATACGTTGTTATCCTCTGGAAGCCTTGTCTTCCGCACAACGGAATTTCAGGGACCCTTCCTGCAAGAAAATCTGGGTATTGACCCACAGGGCACATACCACTGACAAGTCAATTCCTGAAAATTCAATTCCTGCGGTAAAGGCTGCCATAGCATCTGGGGCAGAAGCTCTCGAATGCGACACCCAGCGTACAAAGGATGGTCAGATTGTGATTTGCCACGACCTTTCAATCAACAGGACAACCAATGGAACCGGAGACATACCGTCCCTGACGCTTGCGGAAATCAAATCCTACAAGTTGCTTGACCGTAACGGTAATGTCACAAACGAGACCATGCCTACCCTCGAAGAGTTCCTCAAGGCCTGCCGCGGAAAAATTTATGTGGATCTCGACTATTCCCCAAGAACGGCGTCAACCGCAGAGGTGATGGCTGTCGTGGAAAAACTCGGTATGATGGAACAGGTTTGGTTCTACTGCAATTCAGCGGAAAAATGCAAGGAGGTTCTCGCGATTTCTCCTCGTGCACACGCCTACACATGGGCAACGGCCTACGAGCCGCTCAAAGGACTTGAAGGGCCATATTTCGTTCAGTACAGCTACTCGCCTTCTTCTGGAAGCACATCTATCGGCACTGCCGTTCGCGACGGCATGCTATGCTCCGTATGTATGCTCAGCGTCCTCAACAACAAGATTCCTGAGTATGATGTGGACGGAGCCCAACTTGACGAGCTTATTTCTGTGTTCCCGGACGTGAAGATGATAATGACTGACGCTCCGGAAAAGCTCATCAATGCCCTGTCCGAACGTGGTAGAAGGTAAGCAAACCTTAACTAAAAACTAATAATATCGATAAAATGGATAAGAAAAAACTTTTGCCGGTTATCATTGTCCTTACCACATTTTTCTCTGCGATTTCAGCCTTTGCCCAGGTCGCTTCAGTGAAAGGAGTGGTTGTGGACTCCAATGGAGAACCGGTAATTCAGGCCGGTGTCGTCATTGACGGAACTCAGACAGGAGTTGTCACTGACATTGACGGAACATTTGAAATCAATGCTCCCAAGGGAGCTACTCTGAACATTTCCTCAATAGGATTCAAATCGAAGAAAGTTTATGTCAGCGGCGGTGATTTGAGGATTGTTCTCGAAACGGAAGCAACCGCACTTGATGAGGTTGTGGTCGTCGGTTACGGCTCCATGAAAAGGAAGGAAATGACCTCCGCCATCTCCCACATCGGCGCAAAGGACTTCAGTTCGGTCAGCAGCCTTGACGCATCAATGCTCATCCAGGGAAAAGTTTCCGGAGTGAGCGTCTCCAACACTGCGGTTGCAGATCCGAACAACATCGGAAGCATCCAGATTCGCGGTGTGTCGTCACGAAGTGCGGGCAATGGTCCTTTCGTTGTCGTTGACGGTGTTCCTGGAGGAGACCTGACCAACATCAACCCTGCGGATATCGAGTCTATCGATGTCCTCAAGGACGGTGCGGCATCCGCAATCTACGGAACGCGCGGTAGTAATGGCGTCATCCTCGTCAATCTCAAAAAGGGAAGCAAGGACGGAAACATCCACACGACCTATAGCGGAACCGTGACTCTGAACGCCCCGAAGAATGAACTGGACATGATGACTGCCGAGCAGTACAGAGCGTACAGGACAGTAAATAATCCTCTCGACGACCTCGGCGCAAGTTCTGACTGGTTCAAAGCTACTACAAGATTGGGATTCAACCACTTGCACACTCTTACGGTCTCTGGAGGCAACGCGAAGACCAACTACCGTGTGACAGCCGACTACCGGTATGCACGAGGCATTGACCTGAGTTCTGACAGACGCGAGTACGGAGCAAGAGCCGGTGTGAACCACACAACGAAAAGCGGTCTCTTCACTTTTACGGCCAATCTGACTCCGAGAATCATCAAACGCAACAAGATGACAGGTTCATATTCTAATGTCCTGGTCATAAACCCGACGGCCCCTATATATGACGAAACGACCTCCAACGGATACTACCATTTCCCGGCAGGCTCAAACTATTCCAACGTGGTCGAATCCATGACGCAGGTCAAGAACGACACGGAAATAAAACTTCTTGAGTGGAATGCCGGCGTACAGATGAACCTCCTTCCGCTCTTTACTCCGACACATCCGGATTTCAGCCTCACGTCAAAGGCCACTGTTTCCGGATATGAGGTGGACAAATTCAACGGATATTTCGCTCCTTCTACAATTTCATGGCATCAGAATGACAAGATCAAGGGTGATGCATCAAGGTCGTTTGACAAAAGTTCCCAGACCAATTTCGATTGGGTGACAAATTTCAGCGCACAGTTCGGAGGCCATCGTCTCAGAGCAATGGTCGGATACAGTTATTTCTATGTCGTCAATTCCGGAATGTCCGCAAGCAACCAGGATTTCACTTCCGACGGACTTGGCTACAACAACCTAGGAGCAGGCGAATGGGCATCCAAGGAAGGACAGATTTGCCTCGGCTCATACAAGAACGACAGCAAACTCATATCATTCTACGGACGATTGAATTATGACTGGAAAGAGCGTTATCTCCTGTCCGTCTCACTTCGTCACGAGGGTTCTTCAAAGTTCGGACAGAATCACAAATGGGGCAATTTCCCTGCCGTTTCAGTGGGATGGAGAATTTCTGACGAGCCGTTTATGTCCTGGGCTTCATCTTGGCTCAACGACCTGAAGTTCAGGTATGACTATGGTGTCACAGGAAACCAGGACTTCGGCAGCTACAATTCACTCGCTACATACCGCGCATTCGGATATTACCAATACAACGGATCAAGCTTCCACGTATGGGGGCCGTCCAAGAACGTGAACACGGAACTTCGCTGGGAAAAGGGACACAACCAGAATATCGGTGTGGATTTCTCCCTCTTCAAGCACAGGCTCAGCGGTTCATTGAACTACTTCATCCGCAGGCAGTCAGACCTGTTGGGCGATTACAATGTTTCAGTTCCACCACACCTTTTCACGACGATATTCACCAATGTCGGAACACTCCGCAACAGCGGATTCGAGTTCGACATCAACATTGATGCTATAAGAAAGGAAAAATTCAACTGGAGCATCTCTCTCGTCGGAGCCACCAACGACAACCGCTTCGTAAGTTTCTCCAATGACATATATCAGGGACAGAAATACTATAATGTCTGCACGATGTCCAATCCGAACAACCCTGGATACCTCCAGAGAATCGAGGAGGGACAGCGCATCGGAAACTACTACACTTGGAGATATGCCGGAGTGGACAAGTCAGGAAACTGGCTCATTTACGACCACAACGACAATATAATTCCTATTGCGGAAGGATCTGAGGAAGACAAGTGCGTGACAGGAAACGGCCTGCCGAAGTTCACAGGCAGTATGACCCACAATTTCACATGGCGCAACTTTGACCTTGCAGTCGCATTCACCGGAGCGGCAGGATTCGACATTTTCAATGTCCATGACTTCTATTTCGGACTTCAGGGAATGACCGGAAATGTCCTCACAAAGGCATATTCGAAGAATGCCCACATCAAGACCGGTCTGAATGTCATCACCGACTATTTCATCGAGAAAGGCGACTATCTCAAGCTCGACTATGTCACATTGGGATACACTCTCAACTTGAACCGCAAATTCATTGACCGTTTCAGAGTTTTCGGTACTGCAAGAAATCTCTATACCTTAACCCGCTTCGAGGGCATTGATCCTTCGACTTACGAGGTTAACGGCCTCACCCCGGGAACTTTCGGAGGTTCGTACAACTACTATCCTTCGGCATTCCAGTTTATATTCGGAGTCCAGATAGGCTTCTAAAATTATGAGAAAAATGAAAAATATCATAAGGTTTTCGGCTATTGCAGCCGTAATTATCGGAGCAGCAGCCTGCACGGACCTCAACGAGACGGTCTATGATCAGGTGATGACCAACAACTATTATAACACGAAGGCCGATATCATTCAAGCTGTATTCCGCCCATTTGAGCACGTCTATTGCTGCGAGTATGACTTCTATGAGCACGAGGAACTGACCGGTGACCATTTCATCACCCCGACAAGAGGCACATGGTGGTATGACGGCGGAAAATGGGAGATCCTCCACCGCCACAACTGGAGCAGCATTGAAGACAGTTGGAGCTGGACCGGGGAATGGAACGCATGCTACACCGGCATCGGACAGTGCAACCTCGTACTTGACGACCTCTCAAGGCTCAATCCGTCAAAGTTTTCTCTTACGGAAGCCGAATTCGACGCTTTCAAAGGACAGCTCCGCACGATGAGGGCATATCTCTACCTGAGGCTTCTCAACTGCTACAGGAACTGCATTCTCACCACGACATCCGATGCATCCGTAAACAATCTTCCTGAAAACAGGGTACAGGTGTCACCGGAAAAGCTGTTCGAATTCATTGAATCAGAGCTCAAAACTGGCGTAAACGACCTTCCTGCAAAGGTCGGGACATCCGGCCCGGGATCATCTCAGGGATCCTTCACCAAAGGTGCTGCAGCAGCACTCCTGGTGAGACTCTACCTCAATGCTGAAAAATGGATTGGTGTACCCCACTACGATGATGTAATCAGCTGGTGCCGCAGAATCCGTGGAGGTGAATTCGGTGAATACACTCTTGCCGAGAACTGGTGGGAGCCGTTTGACTGGAACAATGAAACCTGCAACGAAGTCATCTTCGGATTCCCTGGTTCCTACACTACCAAAAGCTGGCACATGCAGAACGACCGCCGAACATTCTACGGACGTTCCCTTCCTTACGGCTGCGCCAACTATTTGGGCGTCGAAGGCAATGGCGAGAGAAACCCGAAATACGCTCTGTCGCCTAGCTATGACAACCAGAATCCTCGTCAGCTCTTCGACTACAAACTTGGAATGCCGTCACAGAAGTTCCAGAAATATGCCGGTGACAAACGTTGGGCACAATACAAGAACACAAGCGTGAACACCCGCGAAGGAATGTTCTTCCTTGAGGGAAAAATTCCAAATTCGAAGACAGCTTCAGGCTATGCGATGAATCCGGACAACCAGTATGTAATCTATCTCCGCGACCAGGTCGGCCAGTTCTTGAACAAAGGAGAAGAAGGCATCATTGTAGGTCCAGGCAAGGAATCCAAACTCGGTAACGGAGACTTCAACTCTTGTCTTTTCTGCGTGAAATATCCGTTCTACTCCTTCACCGGAGGCTACTATATCGAGTCTGATCTCACCCTCATCCGCTACGCTGAAATTTATTACTCAGAGGCTGAGGCTCTTCTCCGCACCGGCAATGCAGACGAGGCAGGAAAACTTCTCAACCAGGTCAGGAAGAGAAACTATGCCGATTTCAATTCGTCAATTGCCTACCAGCCGGAGGGCAGCGTAAAACTCGATCTTGATGAGATGCTCGATGAATGGGGCCGAGAATTCATCCAGGAAGGACGCCGCAGGACAGATTTGATCCGTTTCGGAAGATTCCAGGAGGCTTGGTGGGACAAACCGAAGGATTCCGACACACATTATGAAATTTTCCCTATTTCCCGTCAGGCTCTGGAACAGAACAAACATCTCAAACAGAACCCGGGATATGAAGACATTAACAGATAAGGAAGGATAACTATGAATATCAGAAGATCATTTTTTATGACATTGGCCGCCCTTTCCCTTTTGGGAACCGGCTCTTGTCAGAAGACATATCAGATGCTTCCTCCTCCGTCAGCGTCCTCGGACGATGACAGCCTCGAAGACGAAGATTTCGGAGGAAAGAAGGAAACTGCCATATTCGTCACTCCATATGGTGAGGGAGAAATGGACGGTTCATCGTGGGAGAATGCCTTTGATGCAGACACATTCCTGGGCCTGCTTACAGACCAGACGGATTTGTCAAAGACTAAAATCTATGTCTCTGAAGGCAACTATTATATGTCGAGCGGTTCCGTTTTCGGCCCGGAGATAAGGAAGAATATCGGCTCCGTGATGGGCGGATACAGTATTCTGAGCAAAGGTACGGATGTAAGTGACAGAGACGTGGTGAACCACGCGACAGTTTTCAGCGGCGATGTAAACAAGAACAACAGAGCCGACGAGGGGGACTGCGGACTTCTTTGCGTCTATGGAGGCAACTCGTCATTTGACGGGATCACATTCCGCAATGGCTATATCAACGAAAAGACTGCTTCCGCGCAGAAGAGCGGGGCCGGTGTCTTTGTCGATGGGGATGCCGAAACTTGGATTGAATTTGTGAATTGCCGCTTCGAGAATTGCGTGAGCGCCACCACCACTAACGGCTATGCCGGTGGCGCCGCAGTCTATGTCCGCTCAGGCCAGGCAAGACTTAAAGCCTGCGAATTGAGCGGATGCTCAGGAGTTTCGAGAGGCGGTGCACTCAGATGCAACAACGACAAAGCCATACTGTTCCTCGACAGGTGCAGCATTCACGACAACAGCGTGAAAAGCGACTGGGGCTCCGGTCTGCAGCTCTCATCAGGAACAATCTGCGTCAACAACTCGACTTTCTGCTCAAACGCCGTGGGCAACAAAGGAGCGGGCGGAACCGTCAATGGCGGAGGAGCGATGCTGGTCATCAACTCTACAATCATTTCTGATGACACGACTGCCGGAATACGCTGCGAGTCAGACGCAAGAAATGGGTCCTTCTTTGCCAACAACATAAGCCTGAACACAAACGGCGCGCCTGGATTCCTGCTTAACGGCAGCGGAAGGGTCGCAGTTTCAGGCGGACACAACATATTCAACAAGGTAGCCGGGGAACTCCAGTCCGCCCCTTCGGATGTCACATACGACACGGACTTGAAGCATTTCGGTTCTCTTGAGGATGGGGCATATGTTTGGGACAACTCCAAACTTTCCCCCGAGACATACGCCACAGCATCAGAACTCGATGGTTATGCACGGGAATTCAACCCTGCATCATGTTCTGTTCCGGAAATCGGTAAGGTCTTCGCAGAATGGTGTGACGGTTTTGCTGTGGACGGCCGCGGCAAGTCGAGAAATCCGGCAAAACTCCTTCCTGGTGCATACGACCCGTGCCTTGAAGGTGAAGCTTCCAAGGCTCTGCGCTTCAGCGTATCATCCGATACTTTTTCCGGAAACACCGCCAGCCGTCCGGATTCGTTCGGCTTTATCCTCACAAACCCGAAAGGTGTTTATTCCTACAACAAGAAGATGGTTCTGCTCGGAGACGAATATGTTGCAGATGACGGAGAAACCATGCTTTGGGACGGCAAGGGTACGACGGTAACAGTCACCGCGTATGCCCCTTATGCAGATGCGGTTGACGGCTTTGTTCCTGTGTCATGTCCAAGCAATCAGGCGACCGCAGCGGAACTCACAGCAGCAGATTTCGTGCTCTGGAAAGGCAGTGTGAATCCATCAACTGATCTTGCTGACGGAAAGCTTCAGCTTAAACTAGGTCATCTCAACACAAGGCTGATTATAAAACTCACCCTGGACGGTACGCCGATAGAGACGTCGAAAATCGCATCTCTCTCCGTAGGCGGACTGAAGGCAGAAGGAAAATGTGACCTCAATGCGGCTTCTCCTGAAGTTGTCGCTGACGGTGCCCTTGTCAATATGTTCCCTAATGTCAGAGAGGATTCTTATGAACTCATCACTGTGCCGCAGACTGCCACAATCGGCTCCCTGTCGGTCAAGGCGACTTTCAACAAACGCCAGTATGTCTGGGAATCATCGTCTGATGTGACACTCGCTCCGGGAAAGACAGCCGAGCTCACAATTAACATTTCTACAACAAAATCGGCCTCCTCCGGCCAAATGTCAATAACTATAAAATAATAGGGAAATGACTATGAAATCAGGAATATCAAAAATAACGGTCGTCCTTGCAGCGATGCTTGCATTTTCTTCTTGCGAGAAGGAAAAAATGCAGCCTTCGTTTGACAGTGACGAACGTGCCATACGCATAATCCCGGAAATAGCTTCTCCATACACGAAGTCGAATCCGGTTACGGACGGAAAAGAAACCGAGTTCAACAAAGGAGACATGATTGCACTGCTCTGCAACGACGGTCATGTGACCTACAGACTGACAGACAAAGGATGGAAGACAACAGACAATTATTATCTGCGCTGGGGTTCCGCTCCTGTCAGCTACTCGGCATTCTACCCCGCCACGGAGGCATCGACAACTTTCGGCAACTTTGAACTCCAGTCTTCGCAGCGCACGGCTGACCGTCTTGCCGCAGCGGATTATATGACCTGCACTGTAGCAGATGCAGTCAAGACGAGTGACGGAAGCCTCCACCTGAAAATGGAACGTCAGATGTCCAAGGTCAGTTTCACTTTGTCTGGAATTGAAGGCAGCGCCCGTGTCCAGGGATTCCGCGTGTGGACCTCGACAGGATTCACCGAAGGACATCCGAACTCAGACAGGATGTACATCAGCCCACATATTGTTGCTGCGGAAGGAACAATCTCAGGACAGAACGGAACGACCTACACTGCGATTGTAGTCCCTTCTGAGGCTGACGATTCAAAGGTATTCGTCACCTTCAACTACAAAGGAAAGGACATCACATTAACCGGCGTGCCTGAGCTCAAGAAAGGCTTCCGATATGACATGAAAATAAACATCTCGGAAACCATCATCTCCATTGACACTCCTTCCGTGGATCCTTGGGACGAAAGCACCATTGTCATTCCTGGAGGCGATGCTGAGAAAGTTCCTCTGCTTCCTTACTTCGTGAAGCCGCAGGCATGTGGAACAAGAGACGGTCACTCATGGGAGAATGCAATGGGAATGACAGAGTTCCTCAATATGATCAAGCAGAAGAACGGAAGTCAGGCAGAGTCTGATGAGAATGCCGACAACGTGGATGACAGAGACTTCTACTTTACCGGCGGAACCTATTCAGTATCCCAGGTAAAAGTGGAATACTCCGGATACGGATCCAGAGTAAAATTCCGTGTGCACGGCGGCTACGACCCTGCCAGCACAGGAACAGACATCAGCCGCAAGGGTTCTGAAACCGTATTCGACGGTGGCGGAAGCAACCGCTTCATCACCCTCGGCAACCAGACGGAACCTACGTTCGACGGCATCACATTCACGAACTTGAAGAGCGGCGGCGACGGTTGCATCATGTTGGCAGCCGGTGGGTCCGGTGACTCCCGCGTGAACTTCACGAACTGCACATTCAAGAAATGTACGGCATCCGGCGGACAGAATCCGATAATTATGGTCAGGAAGGGACTTGCAAAGCTTGACAACGTAATCTTCGACGCTTGTCGTGCGGAAGGCGGTGTACGTGGTCTCATACGTCTCGCCCAGAAAGAGAGCAGGGTCTATCTCAATGCATGTACCTTTGTCAACAACACTTTTGGCGGAGGCGGTTTCGGCCTGCTCGTGCATCTCAATGATGTCGGAGGCAACATTTGTCTTCACAATGTAACCTTCGCCGGAAATGACAGCGGCTGCGGTGCGACCGGAGCCGTGAACGGAACCGGAGGAATGCTCATCGCGTCAAGCACAATCGTCGCATCCAATGCAAATCCTGCCATCCGCTGCGAATCAGACCCGAAGAGCGGCTCACGCCTAGTCAACAGCCTCATCATCCAGGAGCAGGACAGGACAGCCATAGACATGTCGTCTTCCGGCAGAAAGCTGAAATCTCTCGGCGGCAACGTGATTGTCGGAAGCATCAATGTCAAAGACCAGTATGAGTCTTCAACAAATGATGACACCTTTGCCAACAGGGCAGCCGCAGCGGCACTTTCCCTCTCTTGGAACTCAGGTTCAAGGCACTACCTCTGGAACGGCAGCACAACACTCACGAAGTTCACGCTTGAACAGCTCCGTACTGCAATAAAGTCATACAGCAACACCAACACCGGAAAGCTATATGCCGGTTCTACTGAGGTATATGACGGCAGCAAGGCAGGTGAGGACTTCCTCGGCTGGCTCGACAGCATCAATGCTTTCGACATCTACGGAAACAGTTCAGCCGTATGGCCAGGTTCATATCAGGGCAACTGATTCCGGGCTTGACTATGCACTGACACATTGATCACTAACTGAAAGTGGCTGATTCCACACAGCGGTCTCAGCCACTTTTATAATGACAAAACATATGAAATTCAGAACAATTCTATTAATTGCGTCAATTTCTTTTTTCATAACATCCGCATGTGCACCGAAGACATCGGAGTGGACGGGATGGACAAACCCGCTTTTCGAAGGACAGTATGCAGACCCGGAGGGAATAATAATCGATGATGAACTGTGGATATATCCCACAGCATCGCATCCTTTTGAGGAACAGCTCCATATGGATGCATTCTCCTCCAAAGACCTCAAGACATGGGCCAAGCACAGCAACATCGTCACAGACAAAGAGATAAGCTGGCTTCACAAGGCTCTCTGGGCTCCTGCCATCGTGAACAAGGACGGAAAGTTCTTCCTTTTCTTCGCCTGCAACGATGTTCATGAGGGAGAAACAGGAGGCATAGGTGTAGCCGTGTCCGACAAGCCCGAAGGCCCTTTCCGCGACCTCCTCGGCAAGCCACTTCTTAACGACATCGTCAATGGTGCACAGCCAATCGACCAGTTCGTCTATCAGGATCCGGCATCCGGAGATTGGCTGATGTTCTACGGCGGCTGGGGCCACTGCAATCTCGTCCGGCTCTCCGGTGACTTCACATCCATTGTTCCTTTCGAGGACGGAACTCTTTTCCGTGAGGTCACACCTGAGGGTTATGTAGAGGGACCGTTTATGATTCAGCGTAACGGAAAGTTCTACTTCATGTGGAGCGAAGGAAGCTGGCGCAAGGATAACTACCGTGTCGCCTACTCCATTTCCGACACTCCTTACGGTCCGTTCGAAAGAGTAGGTACTATTCTTAAAGGCGACACTGAGCACGGAACAGGCGCCGGACATCACAGCGTAGTGCGACGTGGCGACAATTACTACATTATCTACCATCGCCATCCGCTCGATACCACCGACGGAGACAACCGCGTGGTCTGCATTGACCGTCTCGAATTTGATGAAAACGGCTTCATCATTCCGGTAAAGATGTCTTAAAAAAGGAGAAAGTTTTTCGTAACTTAGTAAGCGTTAAAAAATAAGTTGAACTAAATTTGTGTCAGATTAATGAGGATAGATTTCTTTTGGAAGAAGGAGTGTGCCGGTGGCACATGACTGATGAGAAAAGAAATATAGACCATAAAGATATGCAAATTGTTCAAGTTATTTTTTAATGATTACTTAGTTGTACAAAATTTAAAAGGCACATAAATATGAAAAAAAATCTTGGTGTTCAGACATTTGTCATGAGCGCTCTGCTAACGATTTTCGCCTGCCCGATCTGCGCAGGAGGAAACATCGGCCACGCAAAGACTGCGGAATTGATGGTAAAGTCGGTGAAAATCAATGGATATGTAGGAGGAAGAATCGACGACTGCATACTGCATCGTGTCATGGGACAGGATGTAGATGAACTTGTGGAGCCTTTCCGTCACAGGAACGAGACCTGGCGATGGCAAAGCGAGTTTTGGGGGAAATGGACCTTGGGAGCAATCGAGACGTACCGCTACACCGGTGATGCAGCACTTTATGAAAAGATTGCCGCTTCAGTCAGACATATCATGGAAACCCAGGGACCTGACGGCTACATCGGGAACTATGCGCCTGATTATCAGTTGCGCGAATGGGACATTTGGGGACGAAAGTACACAATGCTGGGGCTGCTCGGATGGTACGAACTTTCAGGAGACAGCCAGGCCCTTGCAGCGGCATCGGGTGTTGCAGACCACCTCATTTCACAGCTCAAATCCAAGAATGTCAAGATTGTAAAATGCGGACTGTACCGGGGCATGGCAAGTTCTTCCGTGCTCGAACCGATTATGAAACTGTACAACATAACCGGAAACAAACGCTATCTCGATTTCGCGACAGACATCGTCACACAATGGGAGACCCAGGACGGCCCAAGACTGGTCAGCCGCTCCGATATACCTGTGGCTCTGCGCTTTCCGCATCCTCAGACAAAGTGGTTCTCCTACGAAAACGGAGCCAAGGCATACGAAATGATGTCCTGCTACGAAGGGCTTCTCGAATACTATAAGGTGACCGGAAACGAAGCGGATTACGAAGCCGTACGAAAGAGTGTCTCACACATAATCGAAGAGGAAATCAACATCGCCGGTTCAGGCAGCTCGATAGAGTGCTGGTACGGAGGAAAATCACTCCAGACAATTCCGACCTACCACACTATGGAGACATGCGTCGGCTTCACCTGGATGCAGCTCTGCAGCAGACTTCTGAAATTCTGCGGAGACTCCCGCTACGCGGACCAAATCGAGAAGACATTCTACAACGCCATTCTCGGTTCGATGAAGTGCGACGGAAGCCAGATTGCCAAATATACCCCGCTTGAGGGATGGAGAGTGGAAGGTGAAAAACAATGCCATATGAATATAAACTGCTGCAATGCCAATGGTCCCCGCGCCTTCGCAATGATTCCGGCTCTCGCTTTTATCACAGAAGGAGATTGCCTGAAGATAAACCATTATGGTGATGCTGAAGCCGAGATTTCGTTGGACAAACGCAACTCCATGGGAATCAGTCTCCATGGAAATTATCCGGTTTCCGGAAACATCTCCATAGAACTCACGCCGGCAAAGCCCGCAGAATTCACTTTGGCGTTGAGAATTCCACAGTGGAGCAAAACAACGACGGCAAGTGTAATCAGCGGCACAGATACATTGAAAATAAGTCTTGACAATCTTTCCGCAGGCGAATATGCGAAAGTAGAACGCAAGTGGAAGAAAGGTGACCGCATTGAACTTTCCCTGGACCTCACGCCACATCTGTTCGAACAGAACGGGCATCAGGCGATTGTGCGCGGCCCTATAGTCCTTGCAAGGGATTCACGCTTCGACGACGGTTTCGTGGATGAAAGTGTGGTAATCCAATCTTCAGAGGACGGCAGCGTCACCCTGACCCCGGCAGAAGGCAACGATTTCGCATGGATGGCGTTTACAGCCCCGATGATTGCCGGAGCAGACCTTGAAGGCAACGGCAAGCCTCGCCAGATCCACCTCTGCGACTTCGCCTCAGCAGGCAATACTTGGGACAAATCCACCCGCTACAAAGTCTGGCTTCCAAAAACCCTGAACGTAATGAAGGGCGAATACAGGGCATACAATGATGCTCCTTCGGAGTAGTGTCATATTATTCGCCAGAATTTCACACATCTTGCATTCTCACATTTGAAGCAATCACATTTTTTTAAACAGTTCATATGTACAAACACATACTCACAATCGCATTAGCCTTTCTGTCTTTATGCGTTTCATACGCCCAAAGCACTTGGACGGACAATCCATTTGCGTCCAAAGGAACAATTGTCGCCCCGGTACTGAGCAGTTCGCTTGTAGATGAGATTGTGATTGTCTCCGAGAATCCCGGGGACTGGAAATTTACAGCATCGGTAGAAAATGATGGAGGGAAAGAAATAATCAGCATCTCTATGGATGCAGTGTCCGAGGCTACCCCGGCAAGATTCAATGTATATTTCACGTTCCCGCAGAAAGGAGTTTTCAACTTCTGGAGTCCGGACGTGAATTGCGGCACGCACCTGGACCCTTTCTGGGGCCACTCCAATGCCAGCAGTTCACTCGCCTACAGGATGCCCCTATATGAGTATTTCAATGACAACAATACGAATTGCCTGACAATCGCCTGTTCAGAAGTACTCCGCAAGGTAGATGCCGTACTCGGCGTTATGGAAGAAGGTTGCGCAATCTGCACAGAACTGAGATTCTTCAAAGAGAGCGAGGCTCCTGCAACGCATTATGAAACTAAAATTCTGCTTGACAAGCGACCTGTATTCTGGGCAGAAAGCATCAGTGACGCATCCGAGTGGATGAGCCGGGAGAACGGTTACGATGCTTTTCCGGTGAACGATTCCGCATTTGAACCTCTGTACTCAAGCTGGTACCAGTTCCATCAGGATGTGAACGCAGAAGCGATTGAACAGGAGTGCCGTATTGCTGCGGATCTCGGAATGAAGACCGTAATTCTTGATGACGGTTGGCAGACGACTGACGGAAACAGAGGTTACGCCTTTTGTGGAGACTGGAGACCGGCCCCCGAAAAATTCCCGGATATGGCGGCACACGTTTCAGCCGTTCATGACCTGGGAATGAAATATCTTATCTGGTACAGTCTCCCATACATAGGATGGAACAGCGACGCCTACAAGAAGTTTGAGGGAAAGTTTCTCTACAATGACAGGAGCAGCCGTTGCGCTGTGCTTGACCCACGTTTCCCGGAGGTCAGGAAACATCTTGTGGAACTGTACACAAAGGCATTGAAAGACTGGAATCTGGATGGATTCAAACTCGATTTCATCGACAGTTTCAGATTTCAGGGAGAGGATCCTGCCGTAAAAGAGAATTATGCCGGAAGGGACATCATGAATCTCAGCGAGGCAGTGAACCTGCTGATGAAAGAGGTTTCATCCGCTCTGAGAGCCATCAAACCGGATATTCTCATTGAGTTCAGACAGCAGTACATAGGTCCGGCCATCAGACAGTACGGAAACATGTTCCGAGCAGCAGACTGTCCGGGCAACGCCAAAGACAACAGAATGAGAATCGCCTCCCTCAGACTGACGAGCGGTTCGACTGCCGTGCATTCAGACATGTTGGAATGGAATATTTCCGAAACTCCGGAAAATGTGGGAAGAGCGATAATCAATTCCATTTTCGGAGTCGTACAATACTCGACAATGCTGAGGAATATCCCTGAAGAACAACTTGACGTCATGAGAAAATGGATGAAATTCGCCTCCGAACATCGCGAGACCCTGCTCAAAAGCGAATTCCGTCCACACCATCCAGAACTTGGCTACCCTGTCATCGAGGCAGAGAGCGATACGGAACTCATAATCGCCGTATATCAGGACAATGCCGTCATTGATGTGCCCCGTCGCGGAAAAAGCGTCTATATCTTGAACGCCTCCGGTTCCGACAGCATTGTCGTCCGCTGCGGCAACAAGACAAAAACAGTGAAAATCCCTTGCGGCGACTGGAGAGCATTGTCTTCGGTGGCCGCAAGATAGGCAATCAACAATTTTATTTGCCGACAATTTCAACACCGTCCGGGACGGAGACTTCCGTGTGAATACTTCCGTCAGACTGTCTTTCGTGGCGCACTCTGATTGGGCCGCATGGTGTCGGGAACGAGCCTTCAGCCCAGTCGAGGTCGCCAAGATGCGGAGTTATACGGACTTTTGCGCAACCAGGTTCGAGGATTTCGATACCGAGGACATGATGGCTAATCCATGCTGTCGGACCGGACGCCCAGCCGTGACACAGACTGTGACGGAAACCCAGGTAGCAGTATGCGCCAAAATCGCCGTGAATGTCCTTTTTCCCTTCCGGGACGAGTTCGTCAATGCCGGCCGCGTTCGGAAGCCAGTCAAGGTTGAAATCTTCCCAGAATGTAGTTGCTCCCAGATCTATCATCGCACCCCAATAGTTGCGGATGATGTCGAGCGCACCCTGCCAGTCACCTGCACGGGCCATTGCCTCAAGCATAATATATCCATAGAAAGTCGAGAATCCATGACCTCCGTTGTAGGAAAGGATGTCCTTGTCTGCTTTCTTCGCGTTCGTAAGTCCTGCGAGAGTCATCAGCGCAGCAGCCTGCTTTGACCCCGGTGCATCCGGAGCGACTTCAGACCTCAGGAACTCGTTGTAGAGTTTGTTTGCAGGTTTAGTGAGAAGTTTCTCGGCTGCTGCGCATTCATTTTTGAGTTGCGGGTCATTGAATATGGTTCCAAAATCCTGCCCACACTGCATTGCAAGAACCATCAGGGCCTGAATTCCTACATCCTTTGCCTGTTTGTTGCCTTCAGTCGGCCAGTCAAGAAAACGTGGCCCGTTAAGGTTTTCACGTCCATCAGAAGATATTTTGGAGATCAACAAGCGCAACAGTTCCGTGATGTATTCTCTGGACTCAAGAAGATTGTCCAGATTTCCGGTGTGGCGATACCAGTCATGACAACAAAGCATCCACCATATCGAGTAAGTCGCAGAAAACCCGTTCATCCATTTTGGAAGAGGAGTTATGTCACGCATCCAGTCAAGTGTCTTGGGAACCACCTCATTGTTTCCGAAGACAGCAGCAATCGTCATGACCATCGGATAGGAATCGCCCATCCATACAAGCCTGTCGCGCTTTATGCCCTCGATAAGGAAATTCTGCATACACAGATGCACCGTGTAGGCTCCCGTCTCCCAAATCCGGTTCAGGCGATCATCGCTGCTGCTGAAAGAACCGACATATTCAATGTCACGCATTATTGAAATGGCTCTTGCTTCCTTGAGTTTCAGTTCCCTGTCATTGTCAATGAGGTCAATGCGCACGAAACGGAATCCGGAATTACCGATTTCCACCGTGCCCATCATCGGAAGTAAAACTATCTGGTCTCGTATGGAGTGATCATTCGTCGCACCGCCCCTGCCGCCGACTTCGGACATCGCCTCGCTTGCTGATTCTCCATAGCGTACACGTACTTGAACAGGATCCACGATTGGACCGGTGACGAGCTGAAGTCCTCCATGCAATTCCTTTCCGAAGTCGAGAAGGATTGCAGGATGCACTCCGTCACCAGATTTCATGATGCAGTACGATTCCGGGGTGTCATTGTTGCAGTAGGGCTGGCCGTTACCAGGTTTGAGCAGAACATCAGAGAGACGCACACCGGCATCACTCTGCCACACGACACGTGAAGGTGAAATGTATGTCCTTGTACGAGAATCGCGTTCCTGTGCATTCAGGAAAATTGCAGAGCATAGCAGAAGAGCTACCGAATTAAGGATAGCAAGAAATTTTGTCATATTGTTATGAACTAATGATTATCGTCATTTTCATTCGGACAAATATCCTATATTCCGCAGACCTATAGTCTGCCAAAAAGTGAAAAGCCTTGATAAAGAAACCCTTACCAAGGCTTGGTAATGTCAGAGATTTCACCTAAATCAGTACTTGCTAAATCAACCATACAAGCGGGCACTGACATGGCGAAGATACAACTAAAATCTGACAACATCAACCCTTTCGGGGGACTTTTCTCCATCCTCAACATTTTTAACCGCGGCGGACTGAGATCCGTGATTGACCGGCCCCTCGGACGGCGCGGAGGCCACAGGAACTTCGGCCCGAAGAACGACTTCAACGCCAACACCGAAGACCACTCCGACAACCTCGACAAGAACACAGAGGAGTTCTTTTAATGAATATCCGACCTCGATCAAACGAGGTGGCAATTGAATATGAATCCCCGAGGCCAATTCAAACGGTCTCGGGGATTTTTCATCAATAAGAAGAAATTTGTGTATATTTATAGTCTGAACCAACATTCGGACAAATGACTGACACAGAACTTAAGAATCTGAAAGATAACCTTTGGCATTCCGCCGACATTCTGCGTGCCGGAGCACACTTGGCTGCCAACAAATATGGTCAACCAATCCTCGGTCTCATCTAGGGCAGATGTTGATTTCCTATGACAATGTGGAATTTGAAAGTATGATTCTTTGACTCAAGGTGTTACAGTATCAGCAGGAGCGCAAATACGTAGAGTACGAACCCTTGGAAGCGGAGACGGCTCTTTGTGCTGGAATGCAGCATCTCTTCGGTCGGATCATCACCGGTCATCTCCAGCAGAGTGTCGTCCGACGGGATGCGGCCGTGTGAATATTTCCGGATCAGCTGGCCGTCGTTGAACCAGGTCGCGCCACCGTTCGAGCGGTTGAGGGTGACGAGCTCTTTCTTGTCGGCGAAATATGTCGATCCGGCCAGCCGGGAATGCACATCCGGTACAATCACGGACATATTGTCAAACTGCTCCCTCGTAGAGGAAATCAGCAGCAGGGGAGTGAACCCGGCGGCTTTCGCCCCGTCAAGGGCATCGGCTATCCTTGTCCAGAAAGATCCGTTGGTCTTGGCCGGGTCATAGACCGAAACCGCAAGCACATTGCCGTAGGTGGCCCTTTCGTCTTGGTAATTGCCTGATGAGTCTGTGAACGAGAGCGCCGGCTTGTTGTCCTCGATGTCCGCTCCGTGGATCAGGATTGTCTCCGTGCGGACGTATGTCCAAGTTGAATCCGGAAGATGATCGAGGTCGAAGGCTCCTTCCTGGCCGTTCTTCTCGTAGATGATCGTGGATTTGTAGTTGCCGGAGGCTTCATCCTCCTCGTCATCATTGCTAACAGACGCCAGCAATTCGCTGCCAGGAGTGAAGGCGGTGTAGTCCACCATCGGGATAGATGTCAATGAATAGACAGCAAAAAGAAGGATCGAGGCCGACACGATGCCGAAAGAGACATATTTCCGCTTCCGGTTCTTCCCGAAATTCTTGAACGGCAGGAACGCTGTCATCGCCAATGCCAGCAGAACCAGATTCTTAAGGAACGTCTGGAAGTTGGTCAGGTGGATCACCTCTCCGAAGCAGCCGCAGTCAGTCAAGCTTACCGGATTGAATATGGCCAGAAACAGCGTCAGCACGGTGAAAAAGACAATCATCGCAGTGGTGATGATCGCCACCTGCTTTCTCCAGACCCCACTGATCATCGCCGCTCCGAGGATGGCCTCCGCAAGTGCGAAAACCACGGCGAATGCCTTCGCCGCTGGCAGCAGGAATGCAAGATGGAGGAATCTCAAGTACCCTTCCATCACGAGGCCCGCGCCTACCGGATCAAGCAGTTTGAATATTCCCGCGAGCAGGAACACCACACCAATCAAAAAAGCGCACAGCCTTCTCAGCCTGAAGAGGAAAACGTTGTTCATTTTGCTTCGATATGTTCGTCAATAACTTTCTTTACCTTTGCGAATATCCCGTCCGGCGGCAGCATCTCCCCGAACTCGTCCGAGCAGTCTATCCTGATGAAATCCGGATCAAGCGCGACCTGCTGCCTGTAGATCGAGCGGACCTGCTTCTGGAACTCTATGTCTGATTCGTGAATATCCTGTGAGCCGTGGAGATATTCCCTGTCCTTCCCCGTCCGCACTGACTCCAACCTGCTTTCCACGAATGTGATGGGAACGTCCAGGAATATATTCAAGTCTGGCTTCGGGAGGCCGAAGTCGCCATATTCAGTGTTGAGGATCCATTCGCGCAAGTTCTCTCTTTCCTCGGAGGTGTGCAGCTTGGCGCATTGGTAGGCGATGTTGGAATAAACGTATCTGTCAAGCAGTACCGTGCCGCCTTCCGCCAGTGTCTTCTTCATCTCCGGGGCCGCTCCGTGCCTGTCCTCGGCGAACAGCAGGGCTACCAGTTGAGGGTGAACCGTCTCGTTGTTCCCGAAGTCTCCGCGCAGAAACCGGCTGATCAGATCCCCATAGACCGGAGCGTCGTATCTTGGAAAGTGAATGTAATCCAATTCCGGGCATATCTTTTCGAGATACGCCTTTAACTTCTTGACTTGTGTGGACTTGCCAGCACCATCCAATCCTTCCAGAACGACCAGCATAACGATTGATTTTCTAATGGAGGTTTTGCGTCACGGTCAAAACTTATTCCGAATCACAAATATATTCAATTTTTGTCTATTTTTGTTTAAATTTTATATCAATATGGGAAGTAAAACAGACAGAAATATTCAGGTGATGGGCATTGTGAACCTCACCGATGACTCCTTTTTCGCAGGCAGCCGCAACCTCCGCGCGGACGGAACCTTCGATGAGGGACTTTTCCGGGGCAGGATTGTGAATATGCTCGAGTCGGGAGCGGACATCCTTGACTTGGGAGCGTGCTCGACGCGTCCGGGCTCAGACTCTATCAGCGAGGAGGAGGAATGGAAAAGGCTTGAGCCGGCCTTGAATATTCTTGCGTCGGAACATCCCGGTGTCAGGATTTCGATCGACACGTTCAGGCCTTCAGTCGTTAGCCGCGCGTTTGACATCATCGGACCTTTCGTCGTTAACGATGTCAGCGGCGGATGCGAGGAGATGTGGTCGCTTCTCGGCCGGCTTCAGTTGCCCTACATCGCAATGCACACCCGAGGCACTCCAAAGAATATGCAGACGCTAACTGACTATGACAATGTCACCGAGGCTGTCCGTGAGTTCTTTGTCGGGATCGCCGCCGAGGCGGACCGGCACGGGGTGAAGGACTGGATTCTGGATCCAGGTTTCGGTTTCGCTAAGACGGTGGAACAGAACTGGCAACTGCTCCGTGAAATGGCTGTCCTTCAGGAGTTTGGTAAAGATATTCTTGTGGGACTGTCCCGCAAGAGTTTCTTGTTCAGGCCTCTGGGCATCACTCCTGCTGAGGCGCTTCCGGCCACGCAGGTCGCTGACTTCATCGCCCTGCAAAACGGCGCGGACATCCTCCGCGTCCACGATGTCGCCGAGGCTGTCCGCACAGTCAATCTCTACCGCCTTTTAAATGGTATTTAAGGTAACTAGCGTGTTAATCGGAGCGTAGCGACGCAAGGGGTCTGGGGAGACCGCTCCCCAGTGCCCCACCGGGGCTGTCCCGAAGGGGCTGGGGGTTGATTTTACGGGCGCTTGATTGAAAAAAAGGAGGCTTTTTTAGCCTCCTTTTTTTAGTCAAGCGTCTGCTTGATTTCTGTGATCACGAACGCCTCGATGTTGTCCCCGACCTTCAGGTCGTTGAACTTCTCGATGCCGATACCGCACTCCATTCCGGCGGAAACCTCCTTCACGTCGTCCTTGCCCCTCTTGAGCGAGGCGAGCTCGCCGGTGTAAACCACGATACCGTCACGGATAAGCCTGCACTGCGCCGTCTTAGCGATCTTACCGTCCCTGACAAGACATCCGGCGATCGTGCCGACCTTGGAGATCTTGAAGGTCTGCTTGACCTCCGCCGTTCCGGTGATCTCCTCCTTCTTGATAGGCTCAAGCATACCCTCGATACCATCCTTAACATCGTTGATGGCGTCATAGATGACTGAATACAGGCGGATTTCGATTCCCTGCTCGTCAGCCAGTTTCCTTGCGTCCGTTGAAGGACGTACCTGGAATCCGATGATGACGGCATCCGAAGCCTCGGCCAGGATCACATCGGACTCGGAGATGGCTCCCACAGCCTTGTGGATCACATTCACACGAACCTGCTCGGTCGAGAGCTTGATGAGGGAGTCGGAGAGAGCCTCCACCGATCCGTCCACATCACCCTTGACGATGACATTGAGTTCCTTGAAGTTGCCGATGGCGATTCTTCGTCCGATCTCCTCAAGGGTCATATGCTTCTGGGTCTTGATGCCCTGGATTCGCAGGAGCTGCTCACGCTTGTTGGCGATAGCCTTGGCCTCCTTCTCGTCGCTCATCACATTGAACTTGTCTCCGGCGCTCGGCGCTCCGTTCAGACCAAGGATCGAAACCGGGGTAGAAGGACCGGCCTCTTTCACTTTCTGACCACGCTCGTTGAACATAGCCTTCACACGGCCGTAGTAGCTGCCGCTCAGCACCATATCACCGGTCTTGAGGGTACCGTCCTGCACGAGTACCGTGGCAAGATATCCACGACCCTTGTCCAGGGATGACTCGATGACCGCTCCTACACCGTTCTTGTTCGGATTGGCCTTGAGGTCAAGAAGATCGGTCTCAAGGAGAACCTTCTCAAGAAGCTTATCGACGTTGAGTCCCTTCTTGGCGGATATCTCCTGGCACTGGTATTTTCCACCCCACGCCTCCGTGAGGATATTCATTTGTGCCAATTGCTGGTAAATCCTTTCCGGCTGGGCACCTGGCTTGTCTATCTTGTTGATGGCGAACACCATCGGGACTCCGGCCGCCTGGGCGTGGTTGATGGCCTCGACTGTTTGGGGCATCACGGCGTCGTCAGCCGCGATGATGATGATCGCAAGGTCGGTGAGCTGGGCTCCACGTGCACGCATAGCGGTGAACGCCTCGTGTCCAGGGGTGTCCAGGAAGGTGATCCTCCTGCCGTCGGGAAGCTTAACGTTGTAGGCTCCGATGTGTTGGGTGATACCCCCCGCCTCACCGGCGATGACGTTTGACTTACGAATATAGTCGAGCAACGATGTCTTACCGTGGTCAACGTGACCCATCACAGTGATGATCGGTGGCCTTGGAACGAGGTCTTCCTCACGGTCGGCCTGCTCGCTGCTACCCTCGATCTCCTCGGTCAGGTCGGCGGTGACGAACTCTACCTTGTAGCCGAACTGCTCGGCGACAAGTACAAGCGCCTCTGCGTCAAGCCTTTGGTTGATTGAAACCATAAGTCCCAGATCCATACAAGCCTTGATGACCTCGTTGACCGGGGTGTTGTTCATGAGGGTGGCGAGATCGTTCACGGTCACAAACTCCGTGACCTTGAGAACCTTCTTCTCGGCTATCTCTTGTGCCATCTCCTCCTGGGACTTGGCCGCGGCCTGTTCCCTCTTCTCCTTTCTATATTTGGCTCCGAAGTTGTTCTTCTTGTTGTCGTTCATCCTGGCGTAGGTCTCCTTGACCTGCTTCTGGATCTCCTTCTGCATCGCCTCCTGCTCCTCCTCGGTCATGGCCGGCTTGAAGCGGTCCGCCCCACGGTTGCGCTTCTTGCCGCCCTTGCCCTGCTCCTGAGCCTGTTTGGCGTTCTTGTTCTTATCCTTGCGGGAACTGTTGTCCGCCTGCTTGCCTTCCTTCGTCACATCGACCTTCTGGCTACCCTTGGCGATTCTTTCCCTCTTCTTGTTGCCCTTCTTCGGCTCGAACTGGGACAGGTCTATCTTTCCGAGAACCTTAAGGCCTGGTGTAGAACTTTCAGCAGCGGGTTTCTCCTCCTTGACCTGAGGCTGTTGAGACTGCTGGGACTGCTGATGTTGTTGCGACTGCTGTGGCTGCTGGTGTCTGGATTTGCCTTGCTGCTCCTCCTTTTGTCTTGCCGCCAGCTTTCTTTCGTGCTTGCTCATCTGCCTGTCACCGTTTCGCGCTTCCTTTCCCGCCACCGGGGTTGTTGGCGCGGGAACGGTTTCCTTGATGGTCTCGGCTTTCCTGGCCTCTTCCCGAGGCTGGCTCTTCTGCTTAGGCTCCGCAGGAACCTCTGCTTTCTCCTCTTTCACGACTGCGGCCTCCTGAACAGGCTTTTTCTCAGGTTCAGGCTTAATTGTCACCTCTGCCGGCGCCGCTTCCGGCTTTGCCTCAGGCTCTTTCGCAGGCTCCACGTCAGGGGCCTTGACCTCTGGCTGCTGAGCAGGCGCGGCCTCCGGCTTGCTTTCTGGCTCCGGAACCTGTTCTGGCTCCGGCTGAGCCGCTTCCGGTTCAGACTTTGTTTCTACCGGGGTGAAGATGGTTGTCTTGATGACAGTCTCCCTGACTGGTTCCTCTTCCTCCTCTTTTGCGTTTTCCTGTTGCTTCTTGGAGGTCTTCTCCAGAATCTCGTTGAGTTTGATGTCAACTTTTTCCGAAGCCTGTTTCAACTCCAGGTCCTTTCCGAACTGTTTCTCAATAGCCGGAAGAAGCTCGTCCGAAATCTTCGCGTTCGGATTGGCCTCGACCTCAACCCCTTTGCTGCCTAAAAAGTCCACAAGGTTCTGAAGTCCGATGTTGTAAGTTCTTATTATCTTGTTTAGTCTGATTTCTGCCATATTCAACCCCTTTAAATTATTAACTGTCCTTTTGCGCTGTCAGGACTATTCCTCAAATTCGGCTCTGAGAATCCTGAACACCTCTGCCACGGTCTCATCCTCAAGGTCAGCCCTCTTGGCGATGTCTTCAGGTGTGAAGGCGAGCACGCTCTTGGCGGTGTCGCATCCGATGGCCTCCAGGCGGTCGATGACCCACTGGTCGATCTCGTTGCTGAACTCGCTGAGCAGCACGTCCTCTTCCTCCTGAGCCTCGTCCTTAGGAAGCTCTCTCCAAACCTCTATCTCCCTGCCGACAAGCATTCCGGCAAGCTTGATGTTGCAGCCTCCGCGTCCGATACCTTTCTTTACCTCGTCCGGCTGCATATAAACCTTGATCTTGTCCTCGTCCGAGTTTCCAAGGTCGATTGACGAGACCCTTGCCGGATTGAGGGCCCTCTGGATGAGCAGCTGCGTGTTGTTCGTCCACTGGAGCACGTCGATGTTCTCGTTGCGGAGCTCGCGCACGATTCCGATGATCCTGGATCCCTTCACGCCGATGCAGGCTCCGATCGGGTCGATCCTCTCATCGTAGGACTCAACGGCCACCTTGGCGCGCTCGCCAGGGACACGTACCACCTTCTTGATGGTGATGAGTCCGTCGAATATCTCCGGAACCTCGTGCTCGAAGAGTTTCTCAAGGAACTCGTTGGATGTTCTGGAAAGAGTGATGTAAGGAGTGGTGTTGTTCTTCATCTCCACGCTCTTGATGATGGCGCGGATGGTGTCTCCCTTCTTGAATCTCTCGCCCGGAATCTGCTCTGCCTTAGGAAGATGCAGCTCGTTGTTGTCATCGTCCAGAATGATGACCTCCTTGGACCAGGTCTGATAGATCTCACCTGTGAATATCTCGCCGACCTTGTCGGAGTAGGCCTTGAATATGTTGGCCTTGTCGATGTCCATAATCCTTCCCTGAAGGTTCTGCCTGATGTTCAGGATTCCTCTTCTTCCGAAAGACGAGAGGGAAAGCTTCTTGGTATAGACATCCCCGATCTCATAGTCATCGTCGCCGGTCTCCTGCTTGATCTGATCAAGGGTGATCTGGGTGTTAGGGTTCTCCACCTCTTCCACAATGTCGAAGTTCTGGTAGATCTCGCAGTCTCCCTTGTCAACGTTGATGATGACATCGAAATTGTCGGCCGATCCGAAAGTCTTGGCGATCTGTGTGAGGAACACGTCCTTGAGAACGCCCATCATCACAGGCCTGTCGATGTTCTTCTCTTCCTTGAAGTCCTTGAAGGCATCAATGAGAGTGATTTCTTCTTTCTTTTCCATTTTATATTCTTAATATTTTATTTCTTGAACACAATGTGCGGAATAACGGAATTGATCTCCTCGAATCCGATGCGGTCCTCATGCTCCACGAGTTCCTTTTTCTTCTTGCCTTCCACCGCCTCTTTCTGTGAATATCTCAGGCATATTCCCGCCTTGTCCACTCCGGTGAGCACTCCGATGATCTTCTTCCCGCCTTTAAGCCTTGCCTCCACAGCGGAGCCTACCGCCTTCTCATATTGCTTGAGAACCTTGAACGGCTGGTCGAGTCCGGCCGAGGTGACGGTCAGGGAATAGTCCTCCGCGTCCTTGTCGAAAGCCGTCAGAAAAGCGTCGTTCACGCTGACGCAATCCTCAAGATCCATGTCGCCGACCTCTTTCTCGATGGTGAGCACGATGTCGTTGTCATTGCTGACCGTAACATCTACAATGAAGCACCCACGGGCTTTCACGGCCTCTTCGATGCCGGAGATGATCTGTTCTTTCCGCATAAAGTCTGGTTTTACAAAACAAAAGATAGGAGACGCTTTCGTCCTCCTATCTCTCACAACGATGCAAAGATAAGAATATTTTAGTGAATATGAAAATAAATTGCTTTCTTTGCATTCCGTAATTGGAAATTGTAGATTTAATCGCCATAAAGAAGATGGAATTTACCGCAAAGCAATTGGCTCAGGTGCTCAAGGGAACCGTTGAGGGTGACCCTCAGGCGACAGTCACGTCATTCGCAAAGATCGAGCACGGAAAACCCGGGCAGCTGTGTTTTTTCGCCAACCCGAAGTACGAGAGATACGTTTACACGTGCAGGGCAAGTGTCCTGCTGGTCAACAAGGACTTCACTCCGAAAGAGGCCGTTACCTCCACGATGGTCCGTGTCGATGACGCTTACAAGTCGTTGGCCGATCTTCTGAAATATGTCTCTACACAGAAACGTACCGACAAGAGACACAGAGGGTTCCGCTCGTCCTGGTTCCTGACCACAAAGTTCGGCAAGAAGGTCTATCTCGGAAGCCATTCCTACGTCGGGCATCACGCCAAGGTGGGGGACTACACGAAGATTTACGAGAATGTCTATGTCGGCGACAACACCGTGATCGGTTCGCACTGCATCATCTATCCGGGAGTCGTCATCTATCCTGGAATGGTCATCGGTGACAATGTGATCATCCACGCCAACGCTGTCATCGGATCGGACGGATTCGGCAACGCCCCGCTTCCTGACGGGACTTGGGAGAAGATCGAGCACATCGGCAATGTGGTCATCGGCAACAATGTCGAGATCGGGGCCGGGACTACCATCGACAAGTCCGAGATGGAGTCCACGATCATCGGCAACGGAGTCAAGATCGACAATCTCTGCCAGATAGCCCACAATGTCCAGATCGGCGACAACACCGTGATGGCCGCCCAGTGCGGAATCGCCGGTTCGACGAAGATCGGCAAGAACTGCATCCTCGCAGGCCAGGTCGGCATCGCCGGGCATCTGAACATCGCCGACAACACGACCATCGGAGCCCAGTGTGGCGTGATCGGAAATATTCGTAAGTCAGGTCAGGTGTTCCTCGGCTCGCCGGCCCTCCCGCTCAAGAACTACCTCCGCAGCTACGCCGTTTTCAAGCGTCAAGGCGAGGAATAGTAGCCAATTGCCACTAAGTGGCGTTGTAATCCTTGAATATTCAAAATTTCATTGCTATCTTTGCAGACTGCTGTATTTTACGCAGCCTGCAAAAGATAGATTATGACTTCTTATAAGCAAAATACACTTGCCGGTGAATATGAGTTCCAAGGCAAAGGACTCCATACAGGCAAAATCTCGAAAATGATTCTCAAGCCGGCTCCGGAGGACACTGGGATAGTGTTCCACAGAGTGGATCTCGGTGAAAGCGCGTTTGTCGAGGCCTTGGCGGAGAACGTGTCGTCAACGGCTCGTAGCACAACGATCTCGAAAGGTGAGGCCTCTGTCTCCACGATCGAGCATCTGATGTCGGCGCTGACGGGTATGGGTGTGGATAATGCCCTTGTTGAAATCGACAATGTCGAGGTTCCGATCCTGGACGGCAGCGCCCGCTACTATGTCGAGGCTATCGCGCGTGACGGACTGAAAGAACAGAACGCTGACAGAAAATATGTAACTGTCCCTGAGGAGATTGAGATTCGTGACGAGAAGACAGGCTCGTTCGTGAGAATCACTCCGGCCGACGCCCCGTCGATGGACATCACGGTGGACTTCGGATCAAGGGTTCTCGGAGTCCAGACCGCGCATTGGGACGAAACCACAGACTACGCCAAGGAGATCGGCCCGTGCCGTACTTTCGTGTTCTTCCACGAGATAGAGTACTTGTTCCAGAACAATCTGGTTAAGGGTGGGGATGTGGACAACGCCATCGTGATCGTCGAGCATCCTGTCCAGCCGGAGCAGGTCGAGAGGCTCTCCGCGCTTTTCAACGTGCCTGAGCTTGCCATAAACGACAACGGTTACCTCAACAACCTCAAGCTCCATTTCCCGAACGAGTGCGGAAGGCATAAGCTTCTTGATCTGATCGGAGATCTGAGGCTCGCCGGAGGTTATCTCAAGGCCAAGGTCACCGCTTTCAAGCCAGGGCACACAATCAACACACGGACAGCCAAGGCCATCCGTGAGAAATCTTGCTGATAAAACACTTAGAATATGAACACAATTTCACCATTAGCGTCAGTCAGCCCTAAGGCGAAGCTTGGCGACAACATTGAGATCGGTCCTTTCGCCTTCATCGATGATGACGTGGAGATCGGAGACGGATGCAAGATCCATCCGCATGCGATGATATATTCATACGTCAAGATGGGGAAGAATTGCCAGGTATTCCCAGGTGCTGTGGTAGGCGCCATCCCTCAGGATCTTAAATATGAGGGTGAGGTCACATACGTGGAGATTGGCGACAATGTCACCATCCGCGAGTGTGTGACGATCAACCGTGGCACCAAGGCCAGCGGCAAGTGCGTGACGAAGATCGGCAGCAACACTCTGCTGATGTCCTACGTTCACGTGGCTCACGACTGCGTGGTCGGCAATCATTGCATTCTTGTAAGCTTTGTCGGCATAGCAGGAGAGACCGTTGTTGATGACTGGGCGATTGTTGGAGGCGGAGCGAAGGCTCATCAGTTCTCCAAGATAGGATGCCACGCCATGGTCGGCGGCATGTCCAAGATCAACAAGGACATCCCTCCTTATGTTCTTTGCGGCCGCGATCCGATCTGCTATTCAGGCGTGAACATCGTCGGACTCCGCCGCCGCGGATTCTCTTCCGACGTGATCCGCAACATCAAGGACATCTACGACACGATCTATTTTGCCGGCTACAACATCACCGACGGCTGCGCCAAGGTGGAGGCCGGATTCCCTCAGAGCGAGGAGCGTGACACCATCCTGAATTTCATCAGAGGCTCGAAGCGTGGAATCATCAGGGCTAACGACTCCAGGGAGAAAGGAGAGTTTGAATAGGACTGAGGAGGCGGCCGTGCTGCTGAGTGTGGCCTGGTTCCCGCCGGTCAGCTATTTCGCATTGATGGCTAAAGACTTCATCTTGTCTCCGGACAGGGTGAAGCCTTCTGTCGTTTACCTTGAGGCCTGCGAGCACTATCAGAAGCAATCCTGGAGGAACCGCTTCCGTTACTATGCCGCCGATGGCCCTCAGAGCCTGAATTTCCCGATTGTTCACGAAAGCGGTACGCACGAATTGCCGATCACCGAGATCAAGGTGGATTACTCGACTCCTTGGCTGATCCGTACCGAACGGGCGATTGCGTCCGCCTACGAGTCCTCCGCTTATTTTGAATATTACAAGGACGAACTGTTTGGAATCCTGGATTCACAACCAGAGACGTTGTTCGACCTTGATTTACAACTGATCAGGTTCTTCCTCCGGAAGACCGGCGTCTCGGTGGACCTGAGGATGACCGATGAATATGTCCCCGTCCGTTCCCGTGAGATTCCGTTGGATTCCGGCCGCTACGGAATGGATTACCGGGAACTCATCCACCCGAAACGTCCGGACAAGATATTGAAAGACCTGAATCTGGAAAAACCGTACTTCCAGGTCTTTGCCCGAAAGTACGGTTTCGTTCCGAATCTTTCCATCATGGACCTCCTTTTCAACGAAGGTCCGGATTCAATCTCCTATCTGAAAAACCTTTAGAATCTCCACCCGAAGGTCGCCGTGATGCTGTAGAGGTCCCTCTTGTTGAGGATCATCGGAGAAGCCAGATCTTTAAGGTAGTCGGCGTAAGGTGAGATATATTCATCCGACAGCATAGTCAGCCTTGCCGCGATGTCCGCGAAGAACGATCCGTTTGATGAATATCCGAGGCCTATGGAGAATGCGTTGATTCTGTCGTTCAACTTCGTCTTCTCATTTCCGTTATATACATATTCAGGAGTGGTGGTGAAATTGTAGCCGGCGCGCACCGCAAATTCCGGTACCGGCTTAAATTCCGTACCGATCCTGACCATGTGCGACACTCCCATGCAGTCACGTATCTCGTCATTCAGATTTCTGAAACTGTCGTCATTCCATCCGCCTTCCTTGCTCGTGAACTTCATCGTGCTGTAGTCGGTCATCTCGTAGTCGGCGCTGATGAGAGCCATCCCGGCGAAGGTGAACGCCGCTCCGGCGTTGAGTCTGTAAGGCGAGCGTAGTCTGTAGGAATAGTCCCCCTCAGGCGTCTTGGCCGACCCGTTGAATGAGGCGTCGGTGTAGTTGACATTGACGTCTTGTCTCCAACGTTCGTTGATTTCCATGATTGTCGGTGTCTGAACGGCTCCACCTATGCGTATCCCGTCCACAGGTCTCCAAAGAAATCCGAACTTGCCGTAAACTCCGCTTCCGTCCGCCGTGTAGGAGTAACGGGTGCGATAGTCGCTGAAGTAGGTCTTGCCTTTCTCTCCGAAGTCCATCTCGAATGCCGACGGGTTCTCCGCGGCTTCCTTGAAATATTCATCATAGTTGTAGTTGAGGGAGGTTATTCCGAGATTCGCTCCGAGGAAGAACGTCTCTCCAAAATTGAACCCGACATTGAGCAACGCGTCGTATTTGCTTCCTGTTACGTTCCTGCCGTATGCCTGGCTCAACGCTCCAGGAAGGGAAATGTTGTAGATGTAGTTGCCGTCGGCATCCTTCTCTCCAGTCTGCTCATAGATTTCTGTCGCACCTATGTAGCGCCAGTAATAGGCCGGATCGTTAGAGTCTCCGAAATTGGAAAGCGCTCCTGCCTGGACGTTCGCGATCACATTCCATGGCGCGTATGAGCCTTTTTTAGGGTCATTGGTGTAATCATCAGGGTAGTAGTAGGGGTAGTCCCAACCTCTGTCTACTCTCTCGTTGTTGCTGTTGATGGAATATCCGTTAAGGAAATCCATGTCATAACCTTCGGCCGCCACAGCCATGGAACTGATGTAACTTGTCTTGTCGTTCCTGCCGCCTGCCATCATCTTGCCGGTGAAATTGTTCGTTCCGTTGACGACAATTCCGTAAGTGATGGATTTAAGCCCGCTTCTGTTGCCTAAGTTCCAATTGAACGTGGCACCGAAGTTCGGCAAAGAGAACCGTGTCAGGTTCTTGCCCTGCTCATTGATGAACTTGTCAACGTCTCCCATCGGATAGGCGCTGTAGGAAGCGTTCATCGAACTGATCGTCAGGTTAGGCGTGATTGTGAACTGGGAATATCCCTCCACGGCCGAGCCCGCCGGATTGATTCCGATTGAGCCAAGGTCGCCGCCGACAGCCGTCATCGCGTTGCCCATACCGATCGACCTTGCCGTTCCGTAGTAGTTGTTCTGGCTGAACGTCAGCCCGTCATACATTGTCTGCGCCCCGGCCGCTACCGCGGTCAATGACAAAAGCGCAGTGAATATTGCCTTTCTCATTATTTCAATTGTTTTTAATGGTTACCTTCTTCCGCCACCGCTTCTGGAGCCGCCTCCTCCGCCGTACGAACCACCTGAACTTCTGGATGATCCGCCACCGGAGAACCCGCCGCCGGAATAGCTGCTACTGCTGCGGCTTGAGCTGCCGGAAGAATATGAACTTGAACTCCTGCTTGTGGAGTAGCTGCTTGAGCTTCTCGTCGAGCCGGAAGAATAATCATTGCTTGACGAAGACCTGTAGGAAGATCCCGAAGATCTGTAGCTGCCTGTTGAAGAGCTTCTGCTGGATCCTGTAGAGAATCCGCCTGAGGTCGTTCCGCTTGAGCTTCTGCTACCGCTTGCCGGTCTTGAGTACATCGTTGATGATGACGAAGATGATGAACGGCTGCTGCCGTAGGATGACCTGACGGAAGATGAGCCGGTAGAGGTCCCGAATGAGGATGAGCCGCCGGATCTGACCGTGCTACCTACAGAAGACCTTACGGATGAGGACCTGTCAGATGAAGACCTTACAGAGGATGATCTTGCTGATGAGGACCTCACGGATGAGGATGCCGGCCTGTTGACCGAAGATATTGATGACCTTGTGCCGCTTGTGCGTCCGCCAAGGCTTGAAGACCTTGTGGTCGCCGCTGACATTGAGGATCTTGTCGATCCAGCGCCGCTTCTTGATCTGGTCATTGAGGAACTTCTCACTCCGGCGCTTCTTGAAGAGGATCCGATCCCGCTTCTTCTGCTTGAGCCGGTTGTGCTGAGGCGTGGAGTGTAAACCCGTCCGCTGCCCGGACCGAAGAAGTCACGGTCGTGGTGGTGATGATGGCCGTAGCCCCAGCCTCCATAGAACCACGGGTCGTGCCATCCGCCGTACCAGCCTCCATACCAGCCTCCATACCAGCCACCGTACCATCCGCTATAGTACCAAGGATCCCAGTACCACGGGTCGTACCATCCGCTGTAATACCACGGATTGCCCCAACCCCAGGAATAACCATAATACCAAGGGTCATAGTGCCAAGGTGAATACCAACCGCCGTAGTACCAAGGATTGGCACCCCAATAAATTGAGGTGTAGAAAGGACGGTTCCAGGAATACCAGGATGTCGCGTACCAAGGCTGGTAGGCTGCCCAGGTGTCGAACCCGTTGTCGTAAAGGTAAACGGATGTGGTGTTGTTCGTGTTGTTGAAATCTATTCTCGCCGCTTTGTTCTCAGGGATGAACAGAGTGTCAACCTTCTCTCCGCTCTTCATAAAGATAGGGGAGTTCTTTGTCTTTGCCACAAGAAGGTCGGTCTCCTCGTCGTTGGCGACGACCGCGGCCTCCTCGGCCTGATGAACCTTGGCCTTTGAGGTATAGTAGATTCCATCCTGATACTTCTGTCTGGAAGCATCACTGGCAAACCGCGCCGCTGAACCGCACGAAGTCAGTGCCAGAAGCGCCGAGATAAAGAGGATTGTGCGTGTTTTCATTTCTGAATCTCCTATATTTAACAATAAATTCGTAACTTCGTGGCCGTATCCAAAGGTATCGGCCACACAAATGTTCTTCAGTGAACAAAATCCATACCTTTCGGAATATTGCACAATAATAAGAATAATTGACAAAAACAGCAAAGAATATATGGCAAAGGAAGTGACAAAAAGGTCTGAGAACTATTCTCAGTGGTACAATGATCTGGTTGTGAAGGCAGACTTGGCGGAGCAGTCCGCCGTCAGGGGATGTATGGTCATAAAGCCTTATGGCTACGCGATCTGGGAGAAGATGCAGCACGCTCTTGACACGATGTTCAAGGAGACCGGCGCCGAAAACGCCTATTTCCCGCTTTTCATTCCTAAGTCTTTCTTCAGCAAGGAGGCCGAGCACGTGGCCGGATTCGCCAAGGAGTGTGCCGTCGTCACACATCACAGGCTTATGAACGATCCTGATGGAAAGGGCGTTGTCGTGGATCCGTCCGCCAAGCTTGAGGAAGAGCTTATCGTAAGGCCTACCTCCGAGACCATCATCTGGAGCACATACAAGAACTGGATCACATCCTGGAGGGATCTCCCGATTATGTGCAACCAATGGGCGAACGTTGTCCGTTGGGAGATGCGCACAAGGCTTTTCCTCCGCACCGCCGAGTTCCTCTGGCAGGAGGGCCACACGGCCCACGCGACCTCGCAGGAGGCTCAGGAAGAGGCTCAGAGAATGGTTCAGGTGTACGCGAAGTTCGCACGTGAGTTTATGGCTCTGCCGGTGATCGTGGGACACAAGAGCCCTAACGAGAGGTTTGCCGGAGCGCTCGACACCCTCACAATCGAGGCGATGATGCAGGACGGAAAGGCTCTTCAGGCAGGCACGTCGCATTTCCTCGGCCAGAACTTCGCCAAGTCGTTCGATGTGAAATACACAGACAAGGAAGGCCAGCAGCAGTACGTGTGGGCCACATCCTGGGGCGTTTCCACAAGACTTATGGGTGCCCTCGTGATGGCTCACGGCGATGACAACGGACTTGTCCTTCCGCCGGCCCTCGCGCCTATTCAGGTCGTTATGGTTCCGATCTACAAGACTGACGAGGATCATACGAAGATCTTGGATAAGATGGCTCAGTTGAAGAAAGCCCTTGAGGCCGAGGGCCATACTGTCAAGATTGATGATCGTGACACCCTGCGCCCGGGATTCAAGTTCGCCGAGTGGGAGCTCAAGGGGGTTCCTGTGCGTCTGGCTATGGGACCACGCGATCTTGAGAACGGTACTGTCGAGGTTCACAGAAGAGACACCCTGGAGAAACAGACTGTCGCCCTTGAGGGACTTGACAAGTCAATCGCCGCCCTTCTGGACGACATCCAGAAGACCATCTACCAGAAGGCGTTCGACTTCCGTGCGTCACACGTGGAGAAGTGCGACGACTGGGAGGAGTTCAAGGCCAAGATCGGCACAGGCAAGTTCCTGCTCTGCCATTGGGACGGCACGGCCGAGACCGAACAGAAGATCAAGGACGAGACAAAGGCCACGATCCGTTGCATCCCTGTGGACAGCTTTGTCTGCGAGGAGGAAGGCAAGGACATCTACTCCGGCAAGCCTTCAAAGCAGAGAGTGGTTTTCGCCATTTCATATTAAATGAATATATTAAACTGACTATGAACGTGAAAGCAATCAAGCGCACTGCGTTGTCTGTGGCTCTTGCGCTCGTCGCGTTAGGGGCGTCCGCACAGACAGACACGACAAGGAGAAACGCCCAGTCCGCCGCTGCCGCCGCCGCCAGACTTCTGACGCAGACGGAGGAGACGAAGGTCGTGGCTCCGAAGCCAAATTACTGGACTAACTCGCTGATGACCAACTTGAACTTTGTCCAGAGTAGTTTTACGAACTGGGCGAAGGGAGGTTACAACAACTATGCTCTCAGCGCCTACATTGACGGGAATGCCAAATGGAAGAAAGGAGAGATGTACTGGAACAACAGGCTTCAGTTGGACTACGGATTCCTTTATTCCGCCGACAAGCCGATTGTGCAGAAGAACAAGGACCGTATTCTTTTTGAAAGCACGTGGGGCTACAAGGCCACGAAGACCTTGAACTACTCCGCCAAGTTCACGTTCCTCAGCCAGTTCGCCAACGGTTACAACTACCCGACTCCGGCCGTGGAGGAGGACAAGGAGCCTTCCAGCAAGGATTGGAGGAACGCTCGTGTGCTCAAGTCCAGCATCCTTTCCCCTGGAACGGTCAATCTGGGTCTTGGTATCGATTGGGTGCCGAGCAAGTGGCTGACTGTCAATATGGCACCTATCACCGGTGGTTTCACGATCGTCGGGAACGAGAAGTTGAGGAAGAACTATGGTATGGAGAGGAGAAAGAAGTACGATAACGCTGAGGAATATCCTGACACAAAGGATGATAAGAACATCTATTACACGACAGGAAACTACTACAAGCCAGCCCGTTTCGAGTTTGGTGCCCAGCTGACAGCCGATGCCAAGGTCAAGGTCAATGACAACTTCGAAGGCTCGACCCATCTGCTCCTGTTCTCCAACTACCTGAAGGATCCCCAGAACATCCGTGTGAACTGGGACACCCGTATGATGTGGAAGCTCAGTAGGTTCTTCTCTCTGAACATCACGACGAACCTCATCTACGATGACACTGTCCTCGTCACTGACAAGGACGGAAATGTCGGCAGAAGGGTGCAGTTCGCGCAGGCCCTCCAGTTCGGCTTCTCCTACACGTTCGCAAGCAAGAAATAAGATTCCTGAATATGCAGGAGCGTTTTGACAGAATCCTGAAAGGACTGCTTCCCGATGGGGAGGCGGTCCTTTTGGCTGTCAGCGGCGGGATTGACTCGATGTGTATGGCGGATCTGTTTCTCAATTCCGCGGTCAAGAGGCGTTTCGTGCTGGCTCACTGCAACTTCCATCTGAGAGGCGAGGAGAGTGATTCGGATGAGGCTCTTGTCAGGGAATGGGCCGAAGAACACGGCATCATATTCATAAAGAAAGATTTTGACACACTGGAGTACGCCGCTTCTAATGGGGTGAGCATTGAGATGGCGGCGAGGGAGCTGCGTTACAGATGGTTCGCGGAGGTCTGCCGGGAGCAAGGTTTTTCGGCATTGGCTGTGGCTCACAATGCCAACGACAATGCGGAGACTATGATTCTGAATATGTTGCGTGGCACAGGGGTGAAAGGAATGACCGGAATGCGCCGCAGTTCGCCTCTGCCTGGTTCTGATGCTTTGCTTATCAGGCCGTTGCTCGATTTCCCGAGGAAGGATATTCATAAATATGCGGTCTCGTATGGTCTTCAGTGGCACGAGGATCGCACCAACGCTGATTCCGCATACAAGCGCAACTGCATCCGCAATGAGATATTCCCGCTGTTTGGAAGGTTGAATCCATCGTTTTTGACAACGTTGAACGAGGATATGGAGCGGTTCGCTCAGGTTCAATCCGTGGCCGATGAATATGTCCGTTCGGTTTCGGAGGAGGTCGCCCGGTTTGATGAGTCTGGCCTGCCGGCGATTGATCATAAGAAACTTACATCGAAAAAGAATTGGGAATATATCCTTTTCCGACTTCTGGAACCGTTCGGATTCACCTCTTCGGCTGTCGCGGATCTCGCGGCTGTTCTGAAAAGCAGTGGCACCGTCAGCGGCAGAAAGTTTTTTGCCGGTGAATATGTCGCTGTGACTTCAGCTTGGGAGATTGTTATATCTCCGGTTGCTGTGCCTGTGGTTCGACAGGTCTCGCCAATCGTGGAAACGACGGACGTAATCGTCAATGAGCCTGGAATATATTCGTTGAATGGTGTAAAATTTTCCGTCTCGTTGTCAGATGACGTGAAGAATGTGCGGACAGGCAAGGACGAGACCAAATTCGACACCGCCAAGATTCCGTTTCCATTCACGGTAAGGCATTGGAAGAACGGTGATTGGATGCGCCCTTTGGGAATGAAAGGACGCAGGAAGCTCAGCGATATATTCGTTGACCTGAAGTTCAGCCTTCCGGAAAAAGAAAAAGCCCTCGTCATCGCTGACGAAGGCTCTCATATCCTTGCATTGATCGGTCATCGCATTGATGATTCCGTAAAGGTGACGAAAGATTCGACTTCCGTCACCGTAGTCCGTTTTATCTGACCTCAATCTCGAACGGCATCCTTGCGAAGACAAGGTCACCCTGACCTTTAGCCCAGCTTCTCTGCCAGTCAAGCAGATTTTTCGCCACACCCTCCAGCGGAGTTCCGGCCAGAGCGTTGGCCATAGCCTCCTCCGGATTCGTGGTCTTGCCGAACTGCTGCAGCAACTGCTCCATCACCGTCAATGGCTTAGGATAACTTGCTATGCCCCAGTTCTCGACATCAGTGTCACCGGCCATTGAGGCAGCATATTTGATCGCATCCTCCAACGTTCCGATCTCGTCCACGAGCCCGATCTTAAGAGCGTCGGCACCGGTCCAGACACGTCCCTGCGCGATCTCGTCCACCGCCTCGAAAGTCATATCACGTCCCTGCGCGACAATGCTCACAAAATTGTTGTAGATGTCGTCAACATAGACCTGCATCCAAGCGGTCTCCTCAGCGTCAAACGGACGGGTCAGTGAAAGCATATCGGAATGCTTGTGTGACTTGACCGGCACCATATTCACGTGCGCTATGTCCTTGAGCGTCTTGCCGAACTCAGGAATGGCGGAGAAAACTCCGATCGAGCCGGTGAGTGTCGTGGCGTTCGTGAATATGTGGTCGCAGCTGTTGGAGATCCAGTAGCCGCCGGAAGCCGCATAGTCACCGTATGAGGCGATGACCGGCTTGACAGCCCTGGTGAGGTCGATCTCCTCCTTGATCTTGCTGGCGGCCAGTACTGTACCGCCAGGAGAGTTGACCCTGAACACGACAGCCTTGACGGTCGAGTCGGCCCTTACCTTGGCGATGATGCTGGCGAAACGGTCGCCGCTGATGTTGTTCGGGTCATCCTGCTCAAGTATATTTCCGTTGGCGTAGATGACTGCGATCTTTTTCTTGGCGGTCAGGTTCAGTGTCGCCTTGGCAGCGGCATAGTCGCTGAACGGTATGAATTTCACATTCTTGTAGCTGTCCTTGCCGGCGAGGTCGGCGAGTTTTTCCTTATATTCCTCGACAGAAAGAACCTCATCTGCCAGATTGTGGCTCACCATATCCTCAGGAAGCGCGATCGAGAGGTGGTCGATGAAATAGTTGAGTGAATCCACACTCACGCCTCTGCTCTCGGCGGTCTCCGCGGCCACCGTCTCCCACATCGAGTCGATCATCGCCTGGTTCTGCTCCATATTCTCAGGACTTGGCGCGTTCTTGACGTACATCTCGCCGGCACTCTTGTACTTCCCGTGGCGGATGAGCTGGTAGTTTACACCGAGTTTATCGAGCAAATCCTTGAGAAACAGCATACTACCGCTGATGCCCAGCATAAAGTTGTTGCCGCCGTGATGCCCGGTCGTGTAGATCTTGTCGGCCACCGACGCGAGGTAGTAACTTCCGGATGTGAACGCCTCTCCGTAGGCTATAACAGCCTTGCCGCTCTTCCTGAAATCTGTCAGGGCCTTGCGGAGTTCCTCCAGTTTGGTGAGGCTGGTGGCGGCACCGTCTGTCTTGACGAGGATGTACTGCACTCCCGGATCCTCGGCCGCCTTATGGATTGCCGTGACGGCATCGTGAAGTCCGACGAGAGCCACTTCGCCGCCTTGGATCGAGGAAAGCGGATTGCTTTCCTGGGTCTGCTCCGCGACTGCGAACTTGGACATATCCATCAGCAGGACGCCCTCCTTAGGAATAACCGCTCCGGAATTTCCGGAGAATGAGGCCACTGATGCGATCATAGAAGCGAGCATCATAAAGCCCATAATAAACTTCACGATGCCCCAGATGAACAGGCCGCACAGCACGGCCAGCACCAGTTTGAAGAAATCTTTTGTGTTCATATTACTGAAAACGTTTTTGTTTTTCCTGTTCCGGGATTATGTGCAAATTTAAGCATTTTCTTAATAATCAATTATTATATTTGTGCCGGTAGATTAATCTTTGTCGTTTTTTTGAAGATGTTTTCGGAGGTGATTGTATGAGAAATGCCATAGTCACGGTTATATTCATAGCTTTGGGCGCGGACCTTTTCGCCCAGTCGGTTGACACTACCTATATATATAAGGACAGGAAGGACAGTCTCAACGCGACTGTTTTTGTCGGCCATCAAGAGAACAGCATCTCAAGAGGAAAGACTTTGAGGACGGAACTTATCTCGGCCTCGGGGCTTCAGAAGATGGCTTGCTGCAATCTGGCCGAAAGTTTCGAGAACTCGGCCAGCGTGACGGTCGGCTATTCGGACGCGGTCACGGGAGCGCGTCAGATAAGGCTTTTGGGCCTTTCCGGGACATATACCCAGATGCTGGACGAGAACCGTCCTGTGATGAGAGGCATCACCGCTCCTTATGGGCTTTCCTACGTCCCGGGGCCGTGGCTGGAGAGCATCCAGATCGCGAAAGGCTCTCCGTCCGTGATCAATGGCCTGGAATCGATGACCGGGCAGATAAATCTGGAGCACAAGAAACCTACGGAGGAGAAACCGCTTTTCATCCAGGCTTCGATGATGAGCGACACCAAAGCGGATTTTAACGCGACATCGGCCTGGCAGCTCAGTCCGACGATCTATACCATTCTGTTAGGACACGTCAGCGGGAACTTCAAGACCTACGATATGAACGATGACGGCTTTCGGGATGATCCTAAGATGTTGCAGTTCAATGTGGCCAACAGGTGGCTTTACTATACGCCGGAACTTCAGGTACGCTGGGGCGTGAAGGCTGTCCGGGACCATCGCCAGGGCGGAATGGACGGCTATGACAAAAGCGGAATGGAATCTCGTTGGGCTTCTGATGAGTTTATCCCGGAACCAACAGAAGGGAACTCTTTCGCGAAATATCTCTCTGAATCCCCTTGGGGCACCGACATCACCAACAGCCTCCTGAACGCCTATCTGAAAGTCGGCAAGCCTCTTCGCGAGGATGGTTCCTCCAGCATAGCCGCAATCGCGGACTGGTCGTGGCAGAAAAGCGACTCTTGGTTTGGTGCGTCATCCTACCTTGCGAGCCAACAGTCAGGCTTCGTCAACCTCCTTTACAGGAATAAGTTGAATGAGTCCCACGATTTCACCGTCGGCCTTTCGGGCACGTTCGACCACATCGACGAGGCTGTCGCAAAGTTGGACTACGGCCTGTGGAGCAATGAGAATTGGAATGGGCAGCGTCCATATTCAGGAATCGCGGATCATTTCTTCGGCGGTGCTTACGGGGAATATACGTTCCACGCCGGGGACATATTCACATCAATTGTAGGAGTCAGCGCCGATTGGTACAAGGGAAACGGGTTCAAGGTGGCTCCGAGGGTGACGTTGAAATATTCACCGGCGGAATGGTTTGTGGCGAGGGCGAACGGCGGCAGGGGATTGAGGTATGCTGATCCGGTCGCTGACAACATCGGTGTGATGTCCACCCACAGCAGGCTCGAAGGGGATTGTATGGAGCGGCTGCTTGAGGATTCGTGGACATTCGGAGGGAACATTACTTTCTATATGCCGTTCGGGGTTGATCCTTCCAAGACTTACATCAGCTTTGATTATTTCAGGACCCGGTTCGCGCGTCAGTTGATGGTGGATTATGAGGTGCCGGGAGCTGATGTGAACGGCGGACGTGACATCTGGTTCTTTGATTCCGATGGAAGACTCTCATATTCAGATAACTGGCAGGTGGATTTCAATGTCGAGCCTTTTGACCGCTTCACAGTGGCTTTGACCGGGCGCTACACCAACGCCCGCCAGGAGAATTATGGTGGCGAATTGGTGGAGAAGCCTATGCTCAGCCGCTTCAAGGGTGTGCTGAACCTTCAATATAAGACCAATCTGAGCCGGTGGATATTTGATTTCACCGCTTCCGTGAATGGTTCGGCGAGGGTGTATGACTTTATGAAAGATTTAAAGGACGATGATGGTTCATTGCTTTACGCTGACGGGCGCACTCCGGTCTATCCTTTGCTTTACGCCCAGATTACCAGGCGCTTCCGAGGATTTGATGTCTATGTAGGAGTTGAGAATATCACGAATTTCACCCAGATGCACGTGCTGGTGGGGGATAGGAACGCCGCCGGGGAATGGACTCCCTGGACTCCGGGATTCGATGCCAGCTGCGTCTGGGGACCTATTATGGGACGGCGGATCAATCTTGGCGTGAGATTGACGCTCTGGAGGGCGACAAAGAACGATTAAATCACTATCTTTGCAGGATGAACCTTGGCGCGGACTACCACGCTGTAATTTTAAGGGTTATGAAAAGGATATTATTGATAGCGGTCGCCGCTTTGACATTGGCTGTGTCTTCGGCCTTGGCTGAAGTTCCTGCTTGTGAATATGCCACCGAGAAACCAGCCGACAAGAATGTATGTGAGGTCGTTTTCGCGACGAATATGCATTGTGACAAGTGCGTGAACAAACTCAATGAGAATCTGTCGTTCCTCAAGGGAGTCAAGGACTTGAAGGTCTCCCTCAAGGATCAGACAATCAAGATCAAGTACGACAGCCGTAAGACCGACGAGAAGACCCTTGCGGACGCTATCAAAAAACTTGGCTACAAGGCCGATAAAGTGGAAAAATAACGATTATGAGTCAGAAACCATCAATCCCTAAGGGAACACGTGATTTCGGTCAGCAGAATATGGCCGAAAGGAATTATATCTTCGACACCATCAAGAAGGTCTTCAGGACTTTCGGCTATGCCCAGATCGAGACTCCGGCGATGGAGAATCTGTCAACCTTGCTCGGAAAGTATGGCGAGGAAGGGGACAAACTGCTGTTTCGGGTTCTTAATTCCGGTGACTGCTTCTCAAAGGTCAACTTTGAGGATTACCGCACGGATGACGGGGGAGTGAACAGTGTCGCCCTTTCCAAGGAAGTCTGCGAGAAAGGTCTCCGCTACGACCTGACCGTGCCTTTCGCCCGTTTCGTGGTACAGCACCAGAACGAGATTTCCTTTCCGTTCAAGCGTTTCCAGATCCAGCCGGTCTGGAGGGCTGACAGGCCGCAGAAAGGACGTTACCGTGAGTTCTACCAGTGCGATGTGGACGTGATCGGCAGCAAGTCTCAGGTCAACGAGCTTGAGCTCGTGCAGATTGTGGACAAGGTGTTCTGCCTTCTGGACGTGAATGTGCTCGTGAAGATAAATAACAGGAAAGTGCTGACAGGTTTCGCCGAGATCTGCGGATTCCCGGACAAGGTCGTGGACATCACTGTCGCGATCGATAAACTGGACAAGATCGGCCTGGAGAGCGTTGAGGAGGAGATGCGTGAGAAAGGTCTGACCGACGGCGCGATCGCTGTGATCGAGCAGATCCTGAAGCTGTCCGGCTCCACTTCCGAGAAACTGGCTTCGATGCGCTCGCTGATGAATGGCGGCTCCGCTTCCGGACTCGTTTCCGAGACCGGTCTTAAAGGCCTTGACGAACTTGAGGAACTGTTCGGCCTGATTGATGCCGCTGGTGTCAAGTGTCCTGTTGAGATCGATCTGTCTTTGGCGCGAGGACTTAACTACTACACAGGTGCCATTTTTGAGGTGAAAGCCCTTGATTTCCAGATTGGAAGCATCTGCGGAGGCGGCCGTTACGACAACCTTACCGGAATATTCGGTCTTCCGGATATGTCAGGAGTTGGCATCAGCTTCGGCGCCGACAGGATCTACGATGTCCTCAAAGGTTTGGATAAGTTCCCTAAGTCCTTGGCCTCCAGCACTACGCTTCTGTTCGCTTGTATGGGTGCCGACGAGCTTCGCTACGTCCTTCCGGTCGCTGCCGCATTGCGTTCTGAAGGCATCTCCGTCGAGGTTTATCCGGAGCCGTCAAAGCTCAAGAAGCAGTTTGACTATGCCGAGAAGAAATCCATCCCGTTCCTCTCCATCAACGGTGGCAATGAGGCCGAGGCCGGCACCATCCAGCTCAAGAACCTTACCACCGGCGAGCAGAAGTCCTTCGCCAAGACCGACATCGCCGGTATGAAGGAGTTTATGAATATATAAGGTTAAGAAATCTGTAGAACATATATCTGTAGGAAGTCTCCTTCTGAAATTTTGCACGTTACCAAAATTTCAGAAGGAGACTTCCTACAGAGTGATTCAGATCCTGTCTCTTATACACATCTCCGAGCCCACGAGACAGGCAGAAATCTCG